>Ga0316194_10000690_pt1 | contig 22487 bp, 22 predicted proteins | sample CroRivsedime1_MG_FD_204936 | JGI IMG/M metagenome (GOLD analysis project Ga0316194, IMG submission 204936) | Coastal sediment microbial communities from Maine, United States - Cross River sediment 1 | ecosystem: Environmental > Aquatic > Marine > Coastal > Sediment | place: USA: Maine...
AAGACCGCGGCCAAGGCGCCGAGGCTTCCTGCCCCGATCTTGTACCAGGCTCCTGCCGCACAGCCCCCGGCCCATCGCATCGACGCGCCAAACAGCATGCCTCCAAGGATCGCGCCGACGGGAAACATGGCAGGGTATGTCGGGCTCGAGACGCCGAGCGCGAACACCAGGGGCACGAGGAGCATCTGTAGCGCGATCGCCAGCGCGTACGCCTTCACCTTCGTCGTGTTGCGCTCGGTGACGACGACCCGGAAGCCCGAGTTCATGCAGAACGCGCCGCGCTGCGCGATGTACCCGTAGCCGATACCGACGATCAAACCGGTTATCGACGCGAGGTTCATGATCTCGTTTCTACCAGTGGATTCCGTGCATGATGTGCGCGAACGCCACGGCTTCGGGGCCGGGCGGGGCGTGATCCCCTTCCTTCCCCTTCTTCGGCGAATCGGGGAACAGGCGGAAGCCAGTATTGAGGACCCGATCGATGAGCTTGGGGGCGACCGCGTAGCTCACCTCGCCGAACACTCCGAGGCGGGTGGCGATGCGCTTCTTCCGGTTCACGATCCCGTCGACGATCATGTCCACCGCTTCGTCGGTCGAGCGAGTCGGAACGGCTTCGTAGATCTTTGTCGGTGCGATCATCGGCGTTCGCACCAAGGGCATGTAGACGGTGGTGATGCAGATCCGGTCCGCGACGACCTCACTCGCAATCGATCGACTGAACGCGTCGAGCGCTGCCTTGCTTGCGACGTAGGCGCTGAAGCGCGGCGCGTTCGTCTGCACGCCAATGCTCGAGATGTTGACGATCTGGCCGTCCTTGCGCTCTCGCATGGTTGGCAGGAAGCCCAGGATCAGCTTCAGCGAGCCGAAGTAGTTGAGCTGCATCGTTCGCTCGAAGTCGTGGTAGCGATTGTACGAATGGGAGACGCCGCGGCGGATCGAACGCCCCGCGTTGTTCACGAGCAAGTCGACGTGGCCGTACTCGTCCAAGACCTCACGAACGAGGCGGTCGGCGTCGTCTGCGCTCGCGAGATCGCAAGTGTGGATGAGGGACTCCCCGCCGCGGCGGTCGATCTCGTTCTGGACCACTTCGAGCTTTTCGCGCGAGCGTGCGACGAGCAGCACCTTGGCGCCGGCTTCCGCAAGTCGGATGGCAAGAGCCTCGCCGATGCCGCTCGATGCGCCGGTCACCATGGCGATCTTCCCTGCGATGCGACCGTGAAGGGTCTTGTCGAGGAAGAGGTCCGGGTCCATGTGCCGTTCCCAGTAGTCCCAGACCTTCCAGGCGTAGCTCTCGAAGGGCGGACAGCTGACGTCGGTCCTCGCAAGGGCCCGTTCGGTCTCCCGGGTGTCGAACGAGGAGCGCCAGTTCACGTAGGGGAGGACCGATTCCGGAATGCCGATGTCGGAGAGCACCTCGCGTCGGGCGGTCTTCACGGCGGGCATCGCGCCGAGCAGCCCAACCAGGCCGGGTGGGACGAGCTTGAGGACGCGAGGGTCGATGCGAGCGTCGAACCTCGGCGCATGCGCGGCTTCGCAGAGCATGTTCAGGGCGTCGCCGAAGCTGTTGGGTTTCGGGTCCGTGAGGTGGAAGGTGTTGCTGGTGGTCTCGTCGTTGTGCGCGATGGCGTCGATCGCTCGCGCCACGAAATCGACCGGGACGACGTGGAGCTCGGAACCCTCGAAGCCGATCAAGGGGAACCAGGACGGCAGCGCCCGCCGCATGCGTTGGATCAGCTTGAACGCGTAGTAGATGCCATCGATTTTGTCGGCCTCGCCGGTGACCGAGGAGCCCACGACTGCGCCGGGGCGATAGATCTTGTAGCGCGTCTGACACTCGTCCCGCACGAGTTTCTCCGCAAGGAACTTCGTCCTAAAGTACGGGTTTTTGTGCTTCTGCCCCTCGTCGAACATATCCTCGCGAAAGAATCCGACGTAGTCGCCAGCGACGGCTGTCGAGCTCGTGTAGTGAAGGGTCGCGTCGAGCCCTTCGGCCAAGCGGCATGCGTTTCGCGTGCCGAGGACGTTGGCGCGCTCGCTCTCCTCCATGCCCGCGGTCATGTCGTAGAGCGCCGCAAGATGAAACATGTGAACTATTGTCGGGCGCAGCTCCTCGACTTGGCTTGGCGACAGGCCGCAGAGCGGCTTGCTGATGTCCCCCGGCAGCACGACGAACTGATCTTTGGCGTGAGGCCATCGCTCTTCGATGAGGTCGTGGAAGTCTGCGATGCTCGGCGGGTAGACCAGGCAATGGATCTTCTCCCCGCGCTGTGTGAGCGCATCGAGCAGGTGCTTTCCAATGAAGCCGCTGGCTCCGGTCACGAAATACATGGGGTCTCCTAGGGTGGGGGACGGGGACGATATCCGGCCGGGCCCCGCTCCGGCAAGCAAGACCGACCCAATTGCGCCAGATCGGCGCTCGAAATGCACGCGCTCCCGCGAGGGAAGATCGATCGAGCCGCTCTTGGCGCGGCTGAGATGCCCCTCGAGCGCGGAGTTACCCTCGCTTTCTCGCGCGTTACCTAGCGAATGACGACAGGGCTTGGTTCTGGCGGCGCTCCGAGCGCCTCCCGATTCGACCTCGGTTGCCGTCCGTCGCGTTCGCGGATGCCGAATGTCTGGGCTAGCTCTGCCGCAATCAGGACACGGCCGGAGCGCTCCATGCGGGCCGGGTCTTCATGAAGCGCCGCGACCACCTGTCCGATGAACTCCGGGCTCTCGGCGTTCGCGAGGAACTTCCCGTACGGCCCCTTCATGGCGTCGGGGTGCTGAAACAAGGGCTCGTTGCGTTCCGTGCGTACGAAGCCGAGCCATAGGCTCACGACGGCGATGTCGTGCTCGCGAAGATCGATCGCCATGTCCATGGCCATCTTGTCGATGCCCGCCTTGCCAGCGCCGTAGGCGGGACCGTGCATGTAGATCCTGCCGCCGTAGCTCGAAGTGAACGCGATGAGGCCACCAGGCGTTCGCACCATCAAAGGCGCCGCGTAGTAGCTGGCGACGTAGTGGGATCGCTGTCCGACGTCGAGAATGCGGAGGATGTCGAGCGACTTCTCCCAAAAAGGACCGGGCTTTGCGAGCTCACGCGGGATGGCCGTGGCGTTGTTGACCAGTATATCCAAGCGCTGCTGTTCGCGATCGACTCGTTCGAACAGAGCTTTGACCTCGTCGTCGTTCGAGTGGTCACAGGCGAGTGCGATACCCTTGCCCCCGGCGTTCGTCACGGCCTGGGCGGTGGCTTCCACCGTCCCGCCGAGCGGATGGTCCTTGCCGCCGTCTTTGCTGCGACCGGTCACGTAGACCGTGGCGCCCGCTGCGCCGAGTGCGATCGCGATGCCTTTGCCGACGCCACGGCTCGCGCCGGTGACGACAGCGACCTTGCTGCTCGTGTCGCTCATGACGCTAGGCTTCTAGCACGGCGGGCGCCCCGAAGTACCTCCCTCGGATCCATAGCGCGACGTGCACTAGAGCGATCAGCACGGGCACCTCCACCAGGGGGCCAATCACCGCGGCGAACGCGGCCCCGTGATGGATTCCGAACGTCGCCACGGCAACGGCGATCGCGAGCTCGAAGTTGTTCGATGCTGCCGTGAACGACAGGGACGTCGCCTCTTCGTAGTTCGCGCCCGCGACCTTCGAAAGCCAAAACGACACGAAGAACATGAGGACGAAATAGATCAGGAGCGGAATGGCTACGCGAACGACGTCGAAGGGGAGCTCCACGATCGCGTCGCCCTTGAGTGAGAACATCACGACGATGGTGAACAAGAGCGCGATGAGCGTCAGCGGGCCGATGCGGGGTGCGAACGAGGTGTCGTACCATTCACGGCCTTTGGCCCGGATCAGCCCCCAGCGCGTTAGGAAACCCAGTGCGAACGGGATGCCGAGATAGATCGCCACGCTCTTGGCGATCTCCCCGATGGTGATGTCCACGACCGCCCCTTCGAGGCCGAGCTTGCCCGGGAGCCACGTGATGAAGACCCAGGCGTATACGGAGAAGAAGAGAATCTGAAAGATCGAGTTGAAGGCCACTAGACCAGCCGCGTACTCGCGATCGCCGCAAGCCAGGTCGTTCCACACGATTACCATCGCGATGCACCGCGCCAGGCCGATGAGGATCACGCCGACCATGTACTCGGGCTTGTCGGGGAGAAAGATGACCGCGAGCGTGAACATCAGAAGGGGACCGATGACCCAGTTCTGAATGAGCGAAAGCGTCAGGACCTTCTTGTTGAGGAAGATGCGCCCCATCTCCTCGTACCGCACCTTGGCCAGGGGCGGATACATCATCAGGATGAGCCCGATGGCGATTGGGATGGACGTCGTCCCGATGCTCATCGATTCGAGTGCGCCTGCGAAGCTCGGGACGAAGTGCCCGAGGGCGACGCCAAGCGCCATCGCCGCGAAGATCCAGAGCGTCAGATAGCGATCGAGAAAAGAGAGGCGTTTATTCATCAGAGTTCCCGGACCAGCGCCTTGAGTTCCGCGAGCACGCTTCGGTCGACGCAGTAGCAGCGGCGCGGGCCATCCACCGAACCCTTGATGAGCCCGGCTTCCTTTAAGAGCTTGAGGTGTTGCGACACGGTGGACGCGGCCAGAGGAAGCTCGTCGCTGAGCTCTCCCGCGATACAGCTGTCTTGCTCGACGAGCAGCTTCAGAATGCGAACCCGCGCAGGGTGCCCGAGCGCCTTGGCGAGCCGCGCGAGCTCCCCCTCCTGTTCGGGCTCCGTCAGGCCCTCGGCGCAGGGCGATCGATCGGGGGGGCAGTCCATGATTCGTATTTCGCCTAAATACGAAATGATGCTCTCAAGTCAAGTCCGGATCGATTCTCTATACTCCCGCCATGGAAACCGCGATTCCGCAGGCCCGCCCCGACGACTACCTCATTCAAGGAGAGCGGGTGCGCCTGCCATGCATCGTTCGGGACGCGTGTTCGGCGACCGCCACTTGGCTCGTCAGCGCGAAGGCCGCGCAGGCTCTGCTTCCCGGACCGGAGCTCGAGATCGCCGAAGTGATGCCGGGCCGCGGACTCCTCAGCATCGCCTGCATCGACTATCGGGACAACGATCTCGGCGACTACAACGAGGTGTCCATCGCCTTCTTCGTTCGGCGTCGCGGCGAACCCAAGGGCGTTCCGTATCTGGGTGCCGCCATGGACATGATGCGGGGAAAGCTTCCGACGCACATCGTTCACCTGCCAGTCAATCAGTCGTTCACCTGCGAGGCGGGTCGCACGATTTGGGGCTTTCCAAAGACGGTCGACGAAATCGACTTCGACACGAGTGGTGACCGGGCTCGGTGCGTCTGGAACAAGGACGGACAGAACGTCCTCAAGATCAGCTTGCCCATCGGGGGTGAGCGCGACTTCCCCGAACAAGCGCTCTGCACATACAGCTACATCGATGGCGTCTTGCACGAGACGCCGTTCGTATCGTCTGCGGAGAACCTCGGAGTCCGTATGGGCGGCGTGCAGCTCGCGCTCGGCGCTCACCCGATCGCGGACGAGCTTCGCTCGCTCGGCCTGCCGAAACCCGCCCTCATGGCGATGTGGATGGGCAAGATGCGCGGCAGCTTCGAAGCGGCCCGCCCAACGTCGCGCCTCTAAGAATGCTGTCTCGCGTCGCGCAGTCGCGTCATCCCGGTGGATACGTACTGCACGGTGCTGATTCCAATCGTGACCAGAATCGCGGCGCCTAACGCGCGCAGAACTGGCATGGGCGGCCAGCCGGCCCATGCGTGGCTGACGGTGAGCAGGAGGAATCCGATCTGGAGCACCGTGTTCAGCTTGCTGGCCTGCGTCGGCTCGCCGTGAATCGGCGCTACGAGCAACTGGTAGACGATCGTTCCAGCGATGATGATGACATCCCGGCCGACGACGATGGCGGTAAACCAAATCGGCACCCAACCCATCCAGGTCAGCGTGACGAACACGGAGAACATCAAGAGCTTGTCGGCGGCCGGGTCGAGCAGACCGCCGAGTCGCGTCCGCCAGTCGAAGCGCCGCGCCAGGTATCCGTCGAGCGCATCGGAGAGCCCGGCGATGAGGATGAGCAGCAAAGCAAGGCCGTAACGCTCCTCCAACAGGTAGTACACGATCGGCGCAACCAAGATGATGCGCACGACGCAAATCATGTTGGGGATGTATTTGAGCTTCACCGCCAGACCAGCCGGCTATTTCGCCGTGTATCGCATGTAGCCGACCGCAATGCGTTGGTAAGCCGTTGGAAGAAGTCGAACTAGCCAGTCGTACACCCGCGCGTCCGGGCCCACCAGGATCCTTCGCTGGTCGGCCTGGACCCCGTTCAAGATCGACTCCGCGGCCTTCTCCGGGGTGGTGATGAACGCGTCTTCGAACTTCGCACGCGTTGCGGCATCCGCAGCCCCGAGTCCGAGGTCGCTGATGCTGTCGTTCATGCGGGCAGCCTTGGCGATGCCTGTCTTGATGCCGCCCGGATGCACACTAGTGGCGCTCACCCCGTAGCCGAGCATGTCGAGCTCTTGCCGGAGCGACTCCGTGAAGCCGCGTACCGCGAATTTCGCCGCATTGTACGCCGACTGGCTCGGCATTCCGGCGAGCCCGAATACGCTCGAGATGTTGACGACGTGGCCTTCGCCGCTGGCTTTGAGATGTGGAAGAAACGCCTTCGTCCCGTATACGACGCCCCAGAAATTCACTCCCATCAACCATTCGAAATCGGCGTAGCTCACCTTCTCGACGGTGCTTGCCACGGCCACGCCCGCATTGTTGAAGATGAGATTGACCTTGCCGTGCTCGCTCGCCACTTGATCGGCCCAGGCGTAAACACCCTCGCGGTCTGCAACGTCGACGAGCTGCGAGGTCACTCGGACACCCAAGCCAGCCGTCTGTCGCAGCGTTTCCTCGAGCCCCGCTTCGTTCACGTCGGACAAGGCCAGGTGGCAGCCCTGCGCGCCAAGCGCCATGGCAAGTGCGCGCCCGATACCCGAACCCGCGCCGGTAATCGCGGCAACCTTGTCTTCGAAGCTCTTCATAGACGCCTTTGGTAGCCGATCATCGTTCCTAGGCCAAGTCTGCATCGCCGCCAGACGAGGCTTCCGGCTCGATGTAGATCATCTTCGCGATGGGAACCGCCTTGCGGATCCGTGCTTCCGCGCGGTCGATTGTGAGCGCAACTCCTTCGGTGTCGAGCGAGGGATCCATCCTCACCTCTGCCCCGACCAGGAGTTGATCGGGTCCGACGTGCTGAGTGCGCAGGTCGAGAATCGCCTCGATGCCCTCGGCGCCCTCGATGGCGGCAGTGATCTCCCGGAGCATGGGCCGATTCGCCGACTCTCCGATCAAGAGGCTCTTCATTTCGAAGACGAGCACCGTGGCGATCACCACGAGCAAGACTCCGATTGCAATGGTCCCGTAGGCGTCCCATCTCGAATCGCCGGTGACTGCCGCCACAGAAACACCGACCAAGGCGAGGACCAGCCCGGTGAGTGCGCCGAGGTCTTCGAGGAGCACGACTGGGAGCTCCGGCGTTCGTGAGCGGCGAATGAACTCCCACCAGGAAGCCTGCCCCTTGAGCGGCCTCGATGCGATGACCGCGGTTCGGAACGAATAGCCCTCCAAGAGAATGCCCAAAACCAGCACGCCGATCGCCCATTCCACGTTGGAGACGCCGTGTTCGGTGTCTCCCAACTTGTGCCAACCTTCGTAGATCGCGAACAGGCCGCCCAAGGTGAACAGCACCAGCGCCACGACGAACGACCAGAAATAGCGTTCACGGCCGTAGCCGAACGGGTGTTCCGCGGTGGCATGCTGCTTGGCGCGCTTGCTCCCGAGCAGGAGCAGCGCCTGGTTTGACGTGTCCGCAACTGAGTGGATCGACTCGGCGAGCATCGAAGAGGACCCAGTGAACCCGTAGGCGACGAACTTTGCGATAGCGATGCCCATGTTTGCGAACAAAGCCGCGAGAATCGCCTTGGTGGAGCCGGATGCCATCGGCGGAGGCTATGTGATATCCCCACCGAGTGCGAGTTGACTCCGCAACCGATGCCTTGCCGATCAGCGCTTTTTGCGACGATGCACTCGGTAGCGCCGATGCCGTGGAGATAGCGGGCCGTATTCGGAGCGGCGAATTGCAGCGAGCCGAGGTCATCGAGGCGGCCATCGCGCGAGCCGAGCGTGTGAACCCACGCTTGAACGCTCTTGCGACCCCGATGTTCGATGAGGCTCGCGAGGCCGCCGCGTTTGCGCACCACGGTGCCCTCGCGGGGGTGCCATCGTTCTTCAAGGACAGCGATCCGGTCGCGGGCGCGCCTTTCAAATTCGGCTCTCGGGCGCTTCCAAGCGGGCCAGCGACCAAAACCAGCGCGTTCGCGGAGCAGTTCCTCTCGACTGGGCTCATCAGCCTCGGCTCGACGAGCATGTCGGAGTTTGGTCTGACCGGAACGACTGAAGCGCTGCTCTATGGCCGTACGCACAACCCGTGGAAGCCAGGATTCTCCCCGGGCGGCTCTTCCGGCGGGTCGGCGGCCCTCGTTGCCGCGGGCGTCGTGCCGGTCGCCCACGCGAACGACGGAGGGGGGTCGACTCGGATTCCAGCGGCCTGCTGTGGCCTCGTGGGTCTCAAACCCTCCCGCGGGCGTCTCGTCGAGCTCGAAGGTTCGTGGCTCATGCCAGTACGGCTTCAGCATCAAGGGATGCTGAGCCGTTCCGTTCGCGACACGGCGACGTTCTATCACGCCGCGGAGCGATACTATCGCAACCCGAGGCTTCCCGAGATGGGCCTCGTGCGGCAGCCTGGCCGGCGTCTTCGAATCGGATTCTTCGTCGGCCTCGCCGAGAACGAGCCGGCGCATCCCGAGTGTGTCGCTGCCGTGATGCAGGCGGCGGCGCTCTGCGAATCGCTCGGGCATCTCGTCGAACCGATTACCCCTCCGTTCGAGGAGCATTTCCACGAAGACTTTCTCTTGCTCTGGTCGATGATGGCGTTTGCCATTGAGCGGTTCGGACGCTGGATTATTCATCCGGAGTTCGATCGCGCGCAGCTCGACGAGTTCACGCAGGGCCTTGCGTCATACTTCGAGTCGCGCGCTGTGGGGGCGCCCGGGGCTATCCGGCGCCTTCGCCGACTCGGTCGTCGATACGTCGGGTGCTTCGACCAGTACGACGTGCTGCTGAGTCCGACCACTGCCACACCTGCTCCCGAGCACGGATTCATCGGGCCCGAGGTCGACTTCGAGACCTGCCTCGAACGCATGCGTTGGTTCGTGCCGTTCACGCCCATCCACAACGTCTCCGGCTCGCCCGCAATCACGCTCCCTCTCGCGACGAGCACGACGGGCTTGCCGCTTGGTGTTCAGTTCGCCGCGGGCATGGGAGCGGACCGCACGCTCCTCGAGCTTGCCCTCGAGCTCGAGCAGGCGTCGCCCTGGCCGACGCTCGCCCGCGAACAGGCGCAGAGCTCTGCCCGTCGATGACAAACCCGGGCCCATCGGCCATGATGGACCCGCAACGTTCTACAGAGCACGCCGGTTCGAAATCTAATGCACAGCAATCAAGTGAAAGCCCCTCGAAACGGACGCAGCGAGACCCTCTTTGGCGGTCTGCGTGGCAAGATCGTGAAGACTGCCTACGCCGAGCCGGTCGACCTCAGCGGAAGGACCATGATCGTGACGGGCGCAGCGCTCGACTCCCTTGGCTTCGAGACCGCGAGAATCTTGGCGGCCTGGGGTGCATCGGTCGTCGTCACGACGCGTGCCAACACCGAGACGCTCGTCGATGCGCTTCGGGCGACGCTCCCGGGTGGCGACGACGACCGCGTCTCGGGTCATCCGCTCGACCTTTCGGACAGAGCCTCGGTCACGACTTTCGCCAAGTGGTTCGTGTCTACGCACGGCGGCCAGCTCGACGTGCTGGTGAACAACGCCGGAGTGCACCTCGATCTGCTTTCGCGCTGGAAAGAGGCGCGGCTCTCGGACGATGGCTTCGAGCTTCAGTGGCGGATCAACTACCTCGGCACGATGCAGCTCACGCACCTGCTCCTTCCCGCACTAGAGAAGGGCGCAAGCGCGACGGGCGATGCTCGGATCGTCAATGTCGTGTCCCATCTCCACAAACGCGGCCTGAACGCGGACCTGTTTGGCGCGACGCGCTCGTACGAGTCATGGAATGCATACGGCAACTCGAAGCTCGCGCTCATGCATGCGACCAACGAGCTTCAACGACGTTACGCCGGGACGGGCTTGCAAGCGTATTGCCTGCATCCAGGCGCGGTCTGCACGAACGTCGCAGCCCGTGGGCTCGAGGAGGCGCCGACGCTGGCCAAGGTGCGGAGTGCGCTTATTTCGGTCGAGTCGTTCTTCTTGAAGACGCCCGCCGAGGGCGCACAGACTCAAGTGCACTGCGCGACGCATCCCCGGCTTCCGGGCGGGCTCTACTATCAGGAATGCGAGCCACTCGAGCCGAGTGCCGAATGCCGGGACGCCGAAGTCGCCGCCCGGCTGTGGGATGAGACGACGGGCTGGGTCGCCAGCTAGGGCTCCATCGAGATGAGGTCTGCGAGGATTCCCGGTTCGTCGGTGATGATGCCCGTCGAGCCTTTGTCGATTTGAGCCTGCATTTGTTCGGCGGTGTTTGCGCTCCAGACGTTGACCTGAAGGCCCGCATCGAGGGCGGCCTCAACGACATCCTTGCTGACTGTGCTGATCGGGTGAATGGCGTCTTGATTGAGTTGTACCGCTCGCTCGACCAGCTCTTCGGTCGGCACCGTCGAAACGAGAGCCGAATAGAACCCAGGCTGCATCGTTTTGACCCGCTCGACTATGGCTTCGTCGAACGACGAGAAGATGGTTCTCGACTCGCCTCCCAGCCGGATGACCTCGGACAACACCTTGTCGACGAGCAAGGTCGCTTCGGTTTCATCGCTTGCGCAGTTTGGACCAATCAACTTGAGCTCGATGTTGATCAAGGCGTCGCCGGAAATGGCGGCGTAGACATCGACGAGAGTAGGGGGGCGCTCGTCGGTTGCGACGCCGGCGCCATCGAGGAGGCGGCACCCTCGAACTTCGTCGAGAGTCATCGCGCTCACACATCCGGTGCAATCGGTGGTTCGGTCGACCGTATCGTCGTGCATGACGACCACCTCGCCATCCATCGTCAGCTCGACATCGAGCTCGATGCCGTTCGCGCCTTCTTCCATCGCGGCGACGAAGGAAGCAATCGAGTTTTCGGGGAAGGGGTGGTCAGGTCGGGTGGGCCCAGTGCCTCGATGACCTAGGTTGGCCGAGGGCGCCAGACTGATGATGCGATCTGCCACCATGGCTCCAGGTGACTCTCCCATGCAGATAGTTCGCTCCTCCCATTCGGACTCACACGCAGCCGGCTCGCATGCATTGTCCGTGACGCACTGATAGTACGCGCGCGTCTCTTCCGGGCATGGCGCCTTCAACGCCTCGTTGACCACACGCTCGCAGCTAATGAACTCGGAGCACTCGGCGCAGTAGGTCTCCGCCAATGGATCGATCGGGTCGCCACCAGAGGAACCGCACGCGGCAAGCAACAGCAGCAGCGCTGCCGTCGTCACTCGCAAACACGTAGCGCCGTATCGCACGGGCGTGAGCATACCTCAGCGTCCGGGAAGCGTCTCGTGCATTTCCAGGTCCGACACGTGGACGTACCAATCGGGTCGAGACCCGTAGAAGACGCTAAACTTGGGTCTGTCTCCTGGGTCGTCGTCGAGGCCGCCGGCGCCCACGACCATCGACTTCCCGTTCTTCGTGAGCCAGGGAACGGGCGAGCCACACTCGGTGCAGAAGGCCGTGCTCCAGTATTTCGCCGTAGGGAGCTCGAAGCGTTTCACTTTGTCTTCGCCGCGTTCCCAAGTGAACTGCTCGACGGGAACGAAGATGTTCGAGACGTGAGAGGAGCCCGTGCGCTTTCGGCAGCGGCTGCAGTGGCAGTATTGAAAGCCCCGGTAAGGGCCCTCGATTTGATAGGCGACGGCTCCGCACACGCAGGACCCAGCGGCGGTATTGCTCATGCGCCATGGGTACCGAAGGCGCCTGCGGAGCGCAAGCTCGTCCGTTGCTTTTGCTGAAGACTCGCTCTTCTATTTCGGGTAGGGTCGCCCCCTCACTGGAGTCACTTCGAATGCACAAAATCGCCTGTCTCATCGGTACTCTCTTGGCACTGTCACTTGCTGTGGCGGGGCCGGCTGTGGCGGACGACCCGGAGTTCCTCATGGAAGTCGGCACCGTTGCGCCGGCGGGGAGCCCGTGGGCCAACCAGCTCAAGCAGTTCAAGAGTGAGGTGCAGGAAGCGACCGGGGGGCGTTTGAAGGTGAAGCTCCGACTTGGCCGTGGCAACGAGCGCTCGCTCGCTCGCCGTGTTCAGATGGGCAGCATGCAGGCGTTCGCCGGCTCCGTCGGCGGCATGAGCTCGATCGTGCGCGAGGCGAACGTGATCGAGTCACCGTATCTCTTCGAGAACTTCGAAGTGGCCGACAAGGCGCTCGACGACCCCGAGGTGACGAAGCAGGTCAAGCAGGTCTTGGCGAAGCGAGGGCTGATCTTTGGGATCTGGGGAGAGAATGGGTACCGGTCGTACTTCAGCAAGCAGAAGATCCGGACGCCTGACGACATGAAAGGCATTCGGTTTCGCTCGCAGGAGTCACTCGTTCACGTGGAAACGTACGAAGCCTTCGGTGCGACGCCTGTTCCGATCGACAACGGCAACACCCTCATGAGCGTGCAGACCGGGGTGGTCGACGGATTCGACAATACGCCGCTCTTCGCGATGGCCGGAAGCTGGTACCAGGGGCTCAAGGACGGCGAACGGAACCTTTTTCTGAGCCGTCATTGCTATCAGCCAGCGCTCCTCGTCTACTCGAAGAAGTGGTTCGATACGATTCCGAAGGACATCCAGGCGGTCATCACGGACCTCGACCACGGGCTCACTGTGATGGGGCGGGATCAGGTTCGGCAGATCGAGCCGGTGCTGCTGAAGAACCTCAAGCGCTATGGCTATGACGTCTACGAGCCGAGCGCCGAGGAGCTGGCTGCCTTCAAGGAGAAGCAGAAGGGCGTGGCGGACCGCGTGGCGAAAGAGATGGGGGCGGCGGGCGTGAAGCTGCTGAAGGCGATTCGGAACACCATGTAGTTCGGGCCCGGTGTGAGGTAGAGCGTGTCGGACGAGAACGAAAAGCAGCGGATTTCACTGAGGGTCGAAGCGGAAGAGACCCCGAGCGCGGGGCACCTCAGGCTCATGGATCGGGCCGGCAACGAGCTTGGTCACATGCGCTATCGGCGCGATGGCAATGTGATCGTCATCGAGCATACGGAGGTGGACACCTCGCTTCGGGGACATGAAGGCGGCCGCCGATTCTTCGACGCGATGGTCCAATGGGCGCGGAAGTGCCACGTGCGTATCCGGTCCGAATGCCCGTTTACCACCTCGATGTTTCGGCGGACTCCGTCAGCCCGCGACGTCTTGGAGTGAAGATTCTTCGCCCGGCCGCCGCGTATTTTGGATGGGAGTCCCTTGGGGACAGGCTCCCCCTCGAAAAACCTAATCTTTTCGAATAGCTGCGGACTGTAACGCGCGTTCTATTCGAGCGCCTGGGCGAGGGGTGTAGAACGCGCGTTACACTTGCTAGGGGTTTGGAATGATTGGTGTTTTGGGAGGGGTGCGTGTCCCCATGAAGGTTGTGAGGTGGTGGTTTACTTGGGCTTGGTGTTCGACGCTTACGCCGTGGCCGGCGGATTGGATCTCGACGTAGGTGAGGGGGCTGAGCGTTTTGCGTAGGAATTCGATGTGGCGGCGGGGGATCTCGCTGTCCTCGGCGCCCCAGATCAGGAGCTTCGGGTGCGCGCCGAGCGCCGCGTAGACATCGGTGTAGCTCCTCAGTGCATCGGTTCTCGAAAACGAGAGTAGGGCGCGCTCGAAGCCCTCGAACCTCGTCTGTTCGTCGAACCACGCGGCGTACTTCGGCGGGGCGTTCGCCTGCTCGAAAAAGCCGCTTGCCCGTTTCACTGCGCCCGGCACGGCGAAGACCCGCACGAACCACTCGCTCACCAACGGGACCTTCGCGAGGCTGAAGAGCGCGCGTCCGTCCGAGTAGTCCACGACCGGGGCGATGAACACGAGCTTGTCGACACGGTCCGGGTTCTCGAGCGTGAACATTGCTGCCGTTGCCGCTCCGAACGAAACCCCGAATAGGCTCACCGGGCCTTCGATATCGAGCGCCTCGAGTAGGCCCGAGAGCTGACGTTGGTAGAGGGCCCGATCGTAGCGCACTGCCGGCCGGTCGGAGTATCCGCGCCCGTACTGCGTGTAACGAAGCACCCGAAAGCCAGCATCGAGCAGAGCGGGCACCTGAGCATCCCAAGCGAACAAGGGGATCGTGCCCCCGTGAATCAGCACCACCACAGGCGCCTCGGGGGGACCGAGCAGCTCGTAGTGGGTGACGCCGTCCTCGAGCTCCACGTAACTCCCGTCGCGCGCCTGTCGCGCCTCGTCGTCGAGAGCGCGCGTTTCTCTCTCGAGCGCGAAATACGGTGTCGCGAGCCCCGCCGCGAGCGCGAATACGAGCCCCAAACCGAAGCGATTTCTCAACATCTCTCGTTCCTAGCACTTGGTGGTATGGTCCGCGCCATGCTGACTCGGCTCGGTGAGGTTTTCAGCCGTTGGGCAGAGCGCTGGGTGCCCGATCCGTTCGTCCTAGCGCTCGTCCTCACGTTCATCAGCCTGGTCGGCGGGTTTGCTCTGACCGGTTCCGTGCCCGGCGTCCTTCAAGGTTGGTACGGGGGCTTCTCGAGTACGCCGCTGCTCGCGTTCGCCCTCCAGATGTGCCTCATCCTCGTCACAGGCCAGGCACTCGCCTCGAGCCCACCGATTCAAAGACTGGTGCGCGCCCTTGCTCGCTGGCCGAAGCGCACTCCCGCGGCGGCAGGCCTCGTCGCGCTCATCGCTTGCATCACCGGTCTCATTCAGTGGGGTCTTGGCGCCGTCGTTGCGGCGTTCGTCGTCCGTGAGATTGCACAAAGCGCGCACGAAGACGGTCGACCGATGCACATCCCAGTCCTCGGTGCAGCGGCCTACACCGGTCTCGCCGTATGGCACGGCGGCCTCAGCGGCTCGGCGCCACTCAAGGCAGCAGAGTCGGCTCAGTTTACCCAAGGCACCGGCGATGCCATCGCCGTGAGCGACACCCTGTTCTCCTCCCTCAACCTCGTCGTCAGCGGCGGCCTCGTGGTCCTGCTCCCGCTGATGTGCATGGCGATGGCTCCGCGGGAGTGCACTGTGCCCGATGCGGTCGCTCCTGCTTCAACGCCACACCCGCCCGGAAAGCTCTCACTGCTCGGACTCGTCGTGGGCGGCGCCGCGGTCGCACTCGTCGTGACGAGCTGGGCGCGCGGCGATCTCGCTTTCAACCTCAACTCGGTGAACCTCTTTTTCCTCGCGCTAGCCCTCGCCGCGCACGGCTCGATTCGGAGTTTCCTCGATTCGGTGTCCGAGGCCGCCCGCGGCGCCGGCTCCATCATCGTCCAGTTCCCGCTCTACTTCGGAATCCTCGGTGTCATGCAATCGAGCGGCATGATCGAGCGCCTGTCGAGCTCCATGGCGAGCGTGGCTTCGGCCAGCACGTTTCCCCTGCTCACCTTCCTCAGCGCAGGCGTGGTGAACTTCTTCGTCCCTTCCGGAGGGGGCCAATGGGCGCTTCAAAGCGACGTGCTGCTCACCAGTGCCGACGCACTCGGGCTCGATCCGGGCCGCACCGTCATGGCCTTCGCGTTCGGTGACGAATGGACGAACCTGCTCCAGCCGTTTTGGGCGCTTCCGCTGCTCGCGATCACCGGCCTCGAGGCGCGTGAGATCGCTGGCTACACCGCTCTGCTCGCCATCGCGATGGGTCTCTACGTAGGCCTCGTGCTGCTCGCCTTCGGCTAGAGCCCGGACGCGACGCGATACGTCGCCTCGGTCTTGTCGGCGATCTCATCGAGCGTCACACCATCGGCGACCTCGACCAGGGTCATGCCGCCGCTGCCCTTCTTGTCGATCTCGAACACCCCGAGGTCCGTGATGACGAGGTCGACGACATGCGTACCCGTCAGGGGGAGCGTGCACTCCTGAAGGAGCTTCGGCTTGCCCTTGGCAGTGTGCTCCATGACCACGACGACGCGTGGCACGCCTGCGACCAAGTCCATCGCGCCGCCCATCCCTTTGACCATCTTCCCCGGAATCATCCAGTTCGCGAGGTCGCCGCTCTCCGCTACCTGCATCGCCCCCAGGATCGACAGGTTGATGTGCCCGCCCCGAATCATCGCGAACGACTCCGCGCTCGAAAAGAAGCTCGTCGTGGGAAGCTCCGTCACCGTTTGCTTCCCGGCATTGATGAGGTCGGCGTCTTCTTCACCTTCGAACGGGAAGGGCCCCATTCCGAGCATTCCGTTCTCGCTTTGAAGGATGACGTGTACGCCTTCCGGGATGTGGTTCGAGACGAGCGTCGGGATGCCGATGCCGAGGTTCACGTAGTAGCCGTCTCGAAGCTCCTTCGCGGCACGTGCAGCCATCTGGTCGCGGGTCCAAGCCATCGTCGTCTCCTCACGGCCGCGGCCGCGTCGTCCTTTGTTCGATGTGCTTCGACGGATTCGCGAAATGAATGATCCGGTGCACGTAGATCCCTGGGGTCATGATCTGGTCGGGGTCGAGCTCCCCGGGCTCTACCAGCTCTTCCACCTCGGCGATGGTGACCTTCGCGGCCGTCGCCATCATGGGGTTGAAGTTGCGCGCCGTCTTTCGGTAGATGAGGTTCCCCTCGGTGTCGCCCTTCCATGCATGAACGATGGCGACGTCAGCAAACAGGCCGCGTTCCATGACGTACTGCTCGCCGTCGAACTCGCGGATCTCCTTGCCCTCAGAGACTTTCGTGCCGACGCCTGTCTTCGTGTAGAAGGCGGGAATCCCCGCTCCGCCGGCGCGAATCCGCTCCGCCAACGTGCCCTGCGGGTTGAACTCCACGCTCAGGTCGCCATCGAGGAACTGCTTCGCGAAGAGCTTGTTCTCCCCGACGTACGACGAGATCATCTTGCTGATCTGCCGTGTTTCGAGCATCACACCGAGGCCGATTCCGTCGACCCCAGCGTTGTTCGAGACGACCGTGAGATCGTTCACGCCGGACTTGGCCACTGCTTCGATGAGCGCTTCGGGGATCCCGCACAGGCCGAAGCCTCCTGACATCAACATCATGCCGTCGCTCAGCAAGCCGTCTAGGGCTGCCTTCGCGTCCGGATATACTTTGTTGGCCATTGCTCGTCTTTACCTTTCGGTCGCGTCGCTGACAACGTTCAGTTGAAGCCGAGCATTTCGCGGGCCTCGGCCGGCGTCGCCACTTCACGCCCCGCGTTGCGAGCGCACTGGGCAAGGGCTTCGATCAACTGGCCGTTGCCTGTCGTCTTGTCGCCATTCGGGAGGTAGAAGGTGTCTTCCACGCCCGTACGGAGCATGCCGCCGCGGTCCGCCGCGCGCTGGTGTGTCTCCCAGATCTCGCTCCGACCGATCAAGGTCGCCTGCCAGTGCGCATCCCCGGTCTTGTACTTCAGAAGGAAGTCCAAGAGGTCCGGGTCACAGGGCATCCCCGATGCGACCCCCATGACGAAGTTGTAGTGCATCTCTTTCGCCATTCCGGCGCGTAAGAAGAGGCCCACCGAACGCACGATCCCGACGTCAAAGCACTCCATCTCGGCGGTGGTCCCGGTCTCGGCCATCGCATCGAGCATCTTCTGCACTTTTTCGACACTGTTCAGGAACACCATGGGAGGCCACGCCCAGGTGTTGTCTTTCTTGAGTTTCAGGTAGTTCAAGGTGCCGGCGTTGCACGCGGCGATTTCGGGCTTCAGACGCTTGAGGCACGCGACCGGGCCCGAGATGTCGTCGTCCATGACCCCGGTCGTCTGGTTGATGATGATCCCTGGGCAAGCCTCACGAATCGCGTCACTCGCGGCGCCGGCAAGGTCCGGATCCCACGAAGGGAAGTGACCCATGCCCGGCTCCTGCATGCGGAAGTGGATGTGGACGATCGAAGCGCCCGCGTTGTATGCGTCGCGAGCGGACGCGGCCATCTCTTCCGGGGTGACCGGGACGGGGTGTTGCTTGGGGTTCGTGAGCACGCCGTTTAGCGCGCAGGTGAGGATCGCCTTGTCCATCGCCGTTCTCCTGATTGCTTGGAGACTAGCAAGTACGACAGGTTTACGTATACGTCAAGTGATGCCATCCTTGGTAAATCACCTGTTGTGACGGCAACTATGCTGCGCTATCGTCCTCTCGATGGTAGCCGGCTCCCGAAAAGACGCAGCGAGGGAGTTCGTCGATGCTCACGGCGAACAGGAAGCCCCGGACTTTTTTTCGATTTCGGAGCTCGCCGACGAGTTTGGCATCACGCATCGAGCGATCCGGTTCTACGAATCGAAGGATCTGCTGTCGCCGAAGCGCCTGAATGGAGCGCGCATCTATTCGAGGCGCGACCGCGCTCGCCTTCACATCATCGTTCGCGCAAAGGCTCTCGGATACACGTTAGAGGAAACGAAAGACTACCTCGAGCTCTACGGTCAGCACGGCGAGGGCCGCATCCGGCAGCTCGAGTTGTCCGCTGCCCGAAGCGCCGAGATGATCGAAGAGCTGGAGAACAAGAAGCGGCAAATTGACGAACAGATCGAGGAGCTGAGGCTCATTCACAAAGTCTGCCGCCAAAAGATCGCCAAGAAGAAGGCGCGCTGACGCTCAGAACCATTCTGGCTGGGCGTCGATGTACGAACTCTCGTTGCTTCGGCAGAGATCGGCCAGAAGCGCGATCCGAGGGACCTCCGTTCGGATCCAGTATTGCGTCGCCGCCTCGATGGCTCGCTTTCGCTCTTCTCTGAGAGGCGCCGTCTGAGCGGTGGCCGCCATGTTCAGCCACTGCCAGCCCATGACCAGCGTCGCAAACATGTCGAGGTAGTCCCAGCTGTGGCCGAGCATTGCGTTTGCGTCGCCCGTCATGCCGCGCTGCCCGAGCTCCATCGTGATCGCACCCACCGTCTGCACTGCACTTTCGAGCGCCGCGCAAAGCTCCGGATCGATACCGGCCTCGCGGGCGCGGCCGATCGTCGCACCGATCTCGTCGGCGAGGGCCTTGAGCGAGGCGCCCCCCTTGGCCATCACTTTGCGGCCAAGCAGGTCCATGCTCTGGATTCCGTTCGTACCTTCATGAAGCGTATTGAGCTTCTGGTCGCGGAGGTACGCCTCGGGAAGATACTCACTCGTGTAGCCGTATCCGCCGTGGATCTGAACAGCGAGTGCATTCGCTTCGAAGCCGCGCTCCGCCGGGAACGTCTTGGCGACCGGCGTCAGAATGTCGAGGAGGATCGCAGCGCGTTCCTTGGCCTCGGGCGTGGCGCCGTGCTCCGAGATGTCCCAGTAGTGGGAGACGGTCGCCAGTAGAGCGAGGCTCCCCTCGATGATGGCCTTCTGCCGAAGGAGCATCCTTCGGACGTCCGCGTGCTGGACGATCGGCACCATCTCGCCGCCGCGCGTACCGAGCTCACGTCCCTGCTTCCGGTCGAGCGCGTAGGCCCGCGACTCGAAGTACGCCGCCGACGCGGTAGCGGTCGCATTCACGCCGACCATGATGCGCGCTTCGTTCATCATCTGAAACATGTACCGAAGGCCCTGGTTTGGTTCGCCGACCAGCCAGCCGCGGCAGTCGCCCTCGTCCCCGAACTCGAGAGCCAGGCTCGGCAGCCCCTTCCAACCGATCTTGTGGATGAGGCCGGCGATCGTAACGTCGTTCGGCACCAGTTCGCCGTCTTGTTCGCGCAGGCGCGGAATCGCGAAGAGGGAAATTCCCTTCGTGCCGCCGGGTGCGCCCTCGATGCGCGCGAGCGTCAGATTCACGACGTTCTCGTTGATCTGATGGTCTGCCCCAGAGATGAAGATCTTGCTGCCTTTGATCAGGTAGTGACCCTCGTCGGTCGGTTTGGCGGCCGTCGTGATGTCGCCGAGGCTACTTCCCGCGTGTGGCTCGGTGAGCGCCATCGTTCCGGTCCACTCGCCACCATACATCTTGGTCATGAAGCGGTCTTTGAGCTCATCGCTGCCGAACGCTTCGATCAGATGGGCTGCGCCGTGGGTGAGCCCGACGAAGCCATAGGCGCCGAGGTTCGCCGCCATCAAGTACGCCGTCGCCAGCGTGTGCACGAGCATCGGCATCTGCTGACCGCCGACGGACTCCGGTCGTGTCGCCGTCAGGACACCGAGCTCGACCATCGCCTGATAGAGGGCCGGCAGGGCCTCGTGAGTGTGAATCCGGCCGTCCCGGAACACGGGCGGATTCTCGTCCATCGGCTTGTAGGTCGGCAGAAGATCGTTCCGAGAGAACCGCCGCAGGCTGTCGATGTACATGTCGAAGGTCTCGCGGCTGTGCTGCGCGTACGGCTCGAGATCGCACAACGCTGCGCCGTCCAAGACGGAGTAAAGGAGAAAGTCGACGAGCTCATCGTCGATCAGCGGATTGCTTTGAGCGGCCATGGTGACGTCGTTCCTGTGCCGCGGAACCTAGCACCGCAACTGCGCACTTCCCGGATGAATTTCGCAGGGCTGTGCGGTATGACCGTCCTCATATGGATTTTCAGCATTCGGAACGGGCTCAAAAGGTGATGGCACAGGTGCAGCGTTTCCTGGACGAACGCATCCTGCCCAACGAACAGACCTACCTCGACCAACTCGTCGGGACCGACGACTGGCAGCAATGGAAGATCCCGCCGATCATGGAGGAGCTCAAAGCCGAGGCGAAAGGGCTCGGTCTTTGGAACCTGTTTCTTCCGGACGAGCAGCACGGCGCAGGGCTCGACAATCGCGACTACGCGCCCATCGCCGAGATCACGGGCCGAAGCTTCATCGCGCCCGAGGTGTTCAATTGCAACGCGCCCGACACCGGCAATGCCGAGGTGCTGGTCAAGTACGGTTCGGACGAGCAGAAGCAGCGCTGGCTCGAGCCGCTGCTTGCTGGAGAGATTCGGTCTGGCTTCGCGATGACCGAGCCCGCCGTCGCATCGAGCGACGCGACCAACATGAAGGCCAGCTGCGAGGTGGTTGGCGACGAGGTCGTTCTCAACGGTCAGAAATGGTGGACCAGTGGAGCCGGTGACCCGCGCTGCGGCTTCTTCATCTTCATGGGCGTGACCAACCCCGACGCCAGCCGTCACGAGCGCCACTCCATGGTGCTTTGCCCCGTCGACGCGCCAGGCGTGAAGATCCTCCGAATGCTGCCCGTGTTTGGTCACATCGACGAGCCGCACGGACACGCGGAGGTCTTGTTCGAGAACGTTCGCCTGCCCGTCAGTAGCATCATCGCCGGGCCGGGCCGTGGCTTCGAGATCGCGCAGGGACGGCTCGGTCCTGGGCGCATCCACCACTGCATGCGTGCGATTGGCGCCTCCGAACGCGCGCTCCAGCGGCTGTGTCAGCGCGCGGTTCATCGAGTCGCGTTCGGGAAACCGATCTCCAACCTCGGCGGCAATCGCGACATCATCGCCAACTCTAGAATGGCCATCGAGCAGGCACGCTTGCTCACGCTGAAGGCCGCCTGGGCCCTCGATACCATGGGTACCTTCGGGGCCCTGGTCGACATCTCGGCAATCAAAGTGATTGCGCCCAACGTGCTTCAAGCGGTTACCGACGCGGCAATCCAGATCCACGGCGGGGAGGGCATGTCCGACCCTGAGCTCTCCCGATTGATGGGGATGGCTCGCGCGCTGCGGATCGCCGACGGGCCCGACGAGGTTCATCGCGGCATGGTCGCGCGCCTCGAGCTCAAGAAATACGCTTAGCTAGCGGAACAGGAAGCCGAAGTACGGCGAGATCCACTGCTGTCGGCTCGGGAAGAAGCTGCCCGGTCCGCTCAGGGAGTACTTCACGCCGATGTCGAGGTAGGCGCCTTGCCCGACTCGGAGCGCGAGTCCGAACTTCACGGTCATGCCGGGCGAAAAGCGAAAGACGGCCACCCGCGTACAGTAGAACGCGCCGCAGACGACGTCGGTGGCTGCGACTCGCCACCAGTTGGCGTCGAAGGTGATCCCGATGTACGGCAAGAGTGGTGTGCGGTTCGGAACCTGCACTCGGAACTCGGGGGAGAGGTAGAGACGCGTGAGCGGCTGTCGCCCGGTGTCCGATACGCCCGGGATGTTGTTGAAGATGATCGGATTCCAACTGACGCCTCCGCCCAGACCGAATGCGACGTAGCCCATGTCGAAGGCTCCGAATGCGTTGAGGTCTGCGCCCGGGCGAACGATGTTGCGATCGACGTTGAGCCAAAGCGGAATGCCGATGTGAAAGGCACCCTGGTAGCCGCGGTGCATCGCCTGTTGCTTGGCAGGGGAGGGCGTTGGGTACTGCTCGACGGGTCGGCTCGGGTACGTGGTGCTCGGCGGGGCCGGAGACGACCAGGCGCCCTGTGCCGAAGCGGACGAAGCCAGGCCCGCCAGCG
>Ga0316194_10000691_pt1 | contig 22480 bp, 23 predicted proteins | sample CroRivsedime1_MG_FD_204936 | JGI IMG/M metagenome (GOLD analysis project Ga0316194, IMG submission 204936) | Coastal sediment microbial communities from Maine, United States - Cross River sediment 1 | ecosystem: Environmental > Aquatic > Marine > Coastal > Sediment | place: USA: Maine...
GATATCCGGAAAATACAAGTGTTGATGGGCCATTCGAAGCTGTCCACAACTATGATTTATCTGCACGTGAGTCGCAAAACGCTGTCAAAGATCCCAAGCCCGTTGGATCTTATTGACACAAAACATGCAGAAAAGGAGGACAGCCCCGATGACCCAAATCATAAAACCTGAAAAGAACCGGTTGGAGATCGCCCATATCTTACATCATCACATGGATGACTATAAAGCCGAGTACCCCTTATGGCCGGAACATCGTAAAATTGTGTCCGATCTGTTGAACTGCCGCACCGCTCATCTCGGTGGTCATGTTGAACGGTGCGACACATGTGGTACAATACGCATTACGTATCATTCCTGCCGCAATCGGCATTGCCCTAAATGCCAGCATATGCCGCGGGAAAAATGGCTCGAAGAACGAAAAGACGAGATCTTACCGACAAGCTATTTCCATGTCGTCTTTACCCTGCCCCACGAGTTGAACACCGTCATCTTAAACAATAAAAAGGTGATGTTCAACATCCTTTTTGCAGCGGCATCCAAAACCCTTTTGGCATTTGGCAAGAATGAACTCAACGGCACTTTAGGCTTTTTGGCAGTTTTACACACCTGGGATCAAACGCTAAAGGCCCATTTTCATCTGCACTGCCTGGTTGCCGGGGGTGCTCTCTCAAAAGACGGTGCGTGCTGGACACCCTGCAAAAGCAACTATCTTTTTAACAAAGAAGCATTATCTCTGGTCTTTCGCGGTAAGTTCATGGACCGCATCAGCCATGCCTGTCAGTGTGAAAAACTCAAGTTTGCCGGTAATGAATACAAAAAGCTTAAAAACAAACTGTATGCAAAAAAGTGGATTGTCGATGTGCGTGATCCCGTAAAAAACCCGGAACACGTTTTAGAATATCTGGCGCGCTACACTCACCGGGTTGCGATTGCAAACAGTCGCATCACAGCGCTTAAAGACGGTATGGTGACCTTCAAAATCAATAATCGAAAGAAAAACCGGACAGAACAGATTACCATAACCGCCGTAAAGTTTATCCGAAGATTCCTGCTTCACAGCTTGCCCAAGGGTTTTGTCAGAATCCGGTATTATGGGTTTTTGGCCAATCGATACCGGTCGGCAAACCTAGATACTATACGAAAATTGATGGGATCATCTGTTCCACCTGAAAAACAAGTCGCCTCTGTAAAAGAAATGATGCTGCAACTTACGGGTATCGACATTACAACTTGTCCTTGCTGCAATAAAGGCAAGATGCAACTGGTTGTTGAAATACCAAGGCGCAGGGCGCCACCACCGCACACCTTTGTTTGTGTAGCTGCTTAGCCTGAAAGTCTGGTATTTGAATCGATCTTGTAAAAAACCATAAGTGAAGTGCGCCCTGATTTTGTGTGAACACGTTTAAATGATCGCAGAACGTACAAAATGATAGTTTGAGGTTACTAAACCCTATGATTTTTTGTCTGAACTACCTTCTAATCCGTCCTAAATGCACCGGCAGGCAAATTGATGGGCATCGGTTGATTGTTTACAATACCCATATAAAAAAATCGTGCCAGTATATCAGTAAGGCGGCTTCGTACATCTTTGTTTTATCAATCATCCCGCCTCAATAAACTTCAGCTCAAAATTTTATTGCCAGAAAGATCCTAAAACGATAACCTCAAATGTACTTTTGCGGGACGATGGATAAAACACTTATTAGATATCACAAGTTTGGCCGATATTTGAATATGTTGGAGGTACTACAGGTTTCGTGCCAGATTCCATCACCCCTATATGTCGTATGGGTTAGACGATAATATCCGCTTTCAATCAAGTTGTGCACCAGAGTAGAAAAAATGCGCGCATTTGATTGATCGTCTCCGATAACCGCGATGGATTTTGGATGAAATATTTTGTCCAGTTTTTTTCGCTCATGATCGAAAAAATGTCCTTTTAAACAATAAAAATAAGCTATAATAACATAAAGCAATCGACATGCCAGAAAAATCGTTGTCTAAAACCTCGACCAATTAATTGAAATAAAAGGATTTTTTAAAACAGGAGCAATATTTGAAAACAAAATGGAAAAATAAATGTCGGCTTTTTTTGCACGGTGTCAAAGGGAATGATAGGCGTTCACAGTTCAAAAGTTCCCGGTTCAAGGTTGATGGAAAATTGTACAATAGATTTCACCCTGAACCCCTGAACAGTAACCAAAGCTTTTATTCATTTGGGGGGCTTAATTTTATCAACGCACCGTATTTTTTGAACAGGACCTCTCCGCTCGGATGATATGACAGTAGATTCGCACCAATATCTTCAAGCCGCTCTACCATCAGCTTAATATTCTTACTGTTTGTAAGTTTTTCATTTTCTTTTATCGAGGCAACCTGCATGGGTGGTGGAGCTTCCAAAATTTCCTTTAAAACTTCATATGCATCTTCGAGTTCATCCATGGCATACCGAGCCGTCAAGATAATGTAGTCCTCCACCCGCCTTTTAAAGCCCTTTAATTCAGGCCTTTTAAGAAGAAATGCTTCCATCGTCTTTCCCGTAAAAAGCATCAAATCCGTTACTTCTTTTATCTTGAATCCTTCAATATAACGTCTATGAGCAACTTGTTGAACAAAGCTCGGAATTATAGATCTGTCTCTGTCTCTCACTGTTTTGGCAATTAACTGATAATTTAAGGTGATATACCATTTAAGCATCTCAGGATCCATCTTTGAGTAATTGGGGAAACGGACTTTTTTTTCCGGTAGAATCACTTCTTTTATGATTTTATGGATCAACAAATCACGATGCTGAATCAAAATATCGTAAATGATAGTGTTTTTTCGATAGGCGACTTTATGAACAAGGATCTCATTGCGGAAGGTCCAGTCGTATGGATGAGAGATCCTCTTTTCGGTTAAAAAGAGCAGACGTCGCAATATATGATATCGTGGTTTTGGTTTCCAATCCAAAGCTTTGTATGTTACAGAGGCATCCACATCAAGCTTTTTATCAATATATTTCGCCATCCATGGCTGTTCCAGTGTTTTTTTGCCGCTAAGCCAGCCCAAGAATGATATTACGGTCAGACCGAAACCTATAAGAAACCTTGGCAATAGGAACGGTTTAAGCTCATGTCCATAATAATAGCGTGCAACGGCTTTAAAAAGCTCATTATGTGAAACACTCCTCTGAGGACTGGCAATATAGACAGCGAATCGTGGCAGGGTATCATTGATCTCAATAATCCGCAGGATTAATTTGATAAGGTCTCTAATATGGATATAGGGGATAGCCGATTCACCGCGTCCGGATAGAATTCTCGACGTGAGTTTATTACCGGACAACCAGTGCTTTAACAGCATATATAACATGGGATATTCACACCAGTCGCTGTATACGGCGGCCAGACGGACAATGGAACACGGGAAGGATTCCGAATATTCTTTAATCAGCAATTCTGCTCTCCTTTTGCCGCAGGCATAAGGAAAATCTGCATCAGGAGGACTCTCTTCGGTTATTGCTTTACCTTTGGGAGGAAATGTGCACGCAGCCACTGAACTGGAAAAAATAAATCGTTTGATGGCGAGTATTTTCGACAGTTCAAGGAAATAGCGTGTGCCGATTACGTTGACCTGTTCATGTACCGGGTTTTCTTTCAGTGTAAAATCATAATACCCGGCCAGGTGCAGAACATAATCCGCACAGCCATGCGCTTTAATATAATCAACAACTTTAAGCAAATCTTCCCATTTTGTTATGTCGATTTGCAGCCAGTGTATATTATCATTAAAGGGAATGCCTGCCTCTTTTTGGCTGCGCCGGGCGATACAAAACAGGCGAAATTTTCCGGATACGGCGATAACAAAATGCCTGCCGATAAAACCGGATGCACCGGTGACCACAATTCCCGGTAATTTCTTGTTTTCGTTATTCATCCGTTGCCATATATAATACCATTGAAAGGAATTTGTCAGGGTACTCGAATAGAATCTTTTTTAAGTGTCTCCTCATATCCAACCCCCCATACCACAATATATTGCGTCGCTGTTTAAATAAGAAAAGGGTGAGATTTTATCATCGATTCACACTTTTTCATTTATATTTTTGAGTGTTCAAAGATAGCTAATTTAGATTTTTGATAGTAACAATTTCGTATCGTATTATTGAATTTCCAAATACTTCAAAAGTTCAATATTTGTGATCATAAGCTTGAACGAAATTCATTTGGACAAAATCTTGAGGTAAAATTGTGTCGAATGTAGTGGATCTGCTCATCCTGCAGTCTTTAAAGTATCCCCGCCGGTTTGAAGAAGCCTTCAAATGTCTCAGAAATATTTAAACATAGCAAAATATAAATCTCTCGGAGTTGGATTTCCGGTTTTCACAAATCCATGCTTCCTGTAGAATGTTTCCGATAGTGGAAATTTGGGGATTTCAACTTCAATTTCATTCAAGCCAGCTTCTTTGAATCGTTTTTCGCAATGCTTATATAGGAGCGAACCGTAGCCTTTCCTACAGTAGTTTGTTTTGACCTGTATTGTTCTTATGACAAGATTCATTCCCCTTTGTACAACTATCCCACACCCAATCAGATCTTCCGTATCGTTCGAAAGCGTAACCAGGCACTCTACTCACTTCTTCCTGAATTTTCTCAGGCGTTGCAAAGGCATTCAATCTTTCCAGCTTAGCGGGGGTATACTCTCCAAGATTGACGTCCTGGGCATTTTGCCTTATCAACGCAGCGACTTTAGCCGCGTCAGAATAACTCAGGGGTTCTATCTTTCTTTTCAAATTGTCTGTAACAGAGATTATCATGATTCAAAACATAGCTTTTTTTGGAGACCGTAAAAATTCCCTTTTTTGCAAGCGGAATAAGCAAAAATTTAACATTGCACATTGAATCTGAATGAATCACAATATATGGAATCGTTCCGTATGGATTTACAATGATGCGTGGGACGCAGGCAATCAAAAATTAGATGCCGGAAATTAGGCGCATTGTCAATGATTCAAATTTTATAAAACTTATCTCATTTTAAGGCACTTTGAATATAGAGTGCCTGTTTTATCGTTACAGGGCTTTTATTTAAAATAGGCTGTCAACGGATAATCAGGATCGGTTTAATCACTATTAAGATTACTGGATATCAGAGGTGGTTGACAATTCCAATTTTAGCTTTTCTATGGAAAGTATGTTCAAACCAAAGTTAGAATTGCCGCTATAGAGTGTAAAACCTTATTCAAGAATGCTCATGGGCGAAGTTGACAGTTTGTCTACCATCGCTTTTCGAATCCGTTCTTCATGCTCTGATTTCCGCTCGTACGCCCCGTTGATCTTCTCCAACAAGACGTCAATTTTGCATGGCTTTATCAGGAAATCAAAAGCACCCATTTTCATACCTTCAATAGCGGTTTCAATGGTTCCGTGGCCCGTCAGCATCAAAACTTCCGTCAACGGTTTCAGTTTCTTTATCGCACCTAATGCCTCCATGCCACCCATTCCCGGCATCTGAACGTCCAAAATTGTCACATCAAAATTATAATCTTTTAACGTTTCTAAAGCCTCGTCGCCGGTATAGGCTTCCGTAACGTGAAAGCCTCTGGTCCTAAGGCGCTCGGCCAGCGTCTCTACAAATTCTTTCTCATCATCTACTAAAAGTATTCTTATTTTCATAATTACCCCCTGATCTTGATAATTAATGCGCATTGCTCAAAAGGACCGCCTTTGCCGTCTCGGTGATCCCTTCCGGAAATCCTACCACATTATAAAGTACCATAAAACCCAATATCCATGTGATTACAAGGCAAATAACCCAGAGAACAAACCCGTATTTGACAAAGTCGATGGGGCTGATCATTCGTTGACCGGTATCGGGATAAACGCCGAGACCGTAAATAATGGCATTGTTCGGAGTCCCAACGATCAGAAAATGAGCATAAGACGTAGCAAAGGCCGTGGCAAGTCCGATGGCCCAGGGCTCACCCTGAACACCGCTCATAATGCCCATGGGGACGGCAATCGGCCCTAAAAGCGCAGTGGTCCCTGCATCAGACATAAAGTTGGTCATCAGACCTGAAAAAGAACTCATTCCGATCCAAAGCCCCAGACCCTTTCCGCAACCTATCGCGTCCAAGCCGCTTAGAAAAAGCTGAGCCAGCCACAGGGCCGCACCCGTCTCTTTTAACAAAGCGCCAAGGGTAAGGGCGCCGCAATACATAAACCATGCATCCCAGGATATGCCGCCTAAAATCTTTCTCCAATCCGCAATTTTAAACACAACCGGTATGACCAGGGCGAGCAAGGCCGGCCCCCCAAGGCCGAGATCGTGTCCGCCGACGATCCAGAGAAACAGTATCAGAAGCATCATACCGAACGCCACTTTTTCGGCATAACTCATGGGGCCCATTTTTTTAGTCTCTTCCTTTATGGCCAAAAGACCGGGAGTGAGGTCTTTTGTTTTGACCTTTCTGAAAACAAATAACATATATCCAGCCACTGCCAGACCCAGGACCGGGGTCATCGGAAAACCGTACATCATCCACCGGCCGAAACTCATGGGCACATTGTAATCGGACCAGAATCCCATCATAATGACGTTTCGGCCGCCGGCTGCGGGAGAGCCGACACCGCCGACATTCAAGGCAAAACAGAGGGAAAAAAGTAAAAGCTTGGCAAGCTGCGGATCATGCTCGATGACACCTTGATTGCTGTTGGCTGAAACCGCTCCCATGTAAACGGCCGCCATTACCGGCGCCATAAAAGCCGCCATGGCATGGGCAGATATAAAGGATCCTAAAACGGACATGGAAACACACAAGACGACAATCGGCACCACAAAACCTTTGGTCCACCCGAGTATCCACGTGGCAAGCCGTTTATGCAATCCCACACCGATCACCGTCACCCCCATGGCCAAAACGCCCAAAAGAAACAACGGTGCATCTCCGGCAAAAGTCTGTCCGATCATTTTCATGGGCAATAATTTGAAAAAATAAGCGAACATCGGCATCAAGATGCCCACCAGGCCGATGGGAAGTGCCTCGGTTGCAAAATATATGACGGCCATGGGAATCATGGCCAGAACGAGCTTCGCCTTCCATGCCGCGTGGACAAGGTCATGGGCGATATGCCATTCGATCATTCTTTCCGCAATTTTCTGTTTTTCCACCAGTTCAATCAGACTCTGAGGCGTTGGAATAATAAACCCGATGATCCCAAAACAGGCTGCCCCAATAATTAGCCAGAGCATCTTGTTTGAAAGCAGTCCTGGTTTTTTTGATTTATCCGTTTCCATGTTGTTATGTTCCATTGACGATCCTCCGTTAAATTCTGCATTTTTTCACTTTTTCGCAAAACAATTTGAACACATCCGTGAGTCTCAAAATGCCGACGATCTCCGATTCTTTTGTGACAAGAAGAGACTGATGATGACCGAGAATAAAACTATGCAGTGCCTCACCCATCGTCGCATCCGCATCGATTTTTTCGTCTTCCGTGGGTCTGTACATTACGTCCTTTACTTTTTTTCTGGCAACCCGGTTGCAAATATCATCCAGATCCGCCTGCCACAGGCTATATTTTTTCATCATGGATTTGATTAACTCCGGGCTGAGGCCGGAAAGCGATGTCGACCGAATATTCCCAAAACTCTCATACTTGGGCTCAAGACATTTGATGACATCCCATTGGCTTAATTTACCGACAATCTTTTCGTTGTCATCATAGGCCAAAACCGCCCGATGCACATAAGGCGATTCTTCAAACTTTTCCTGAGCCTTTTCCAGCGCATCAATCGCGTCTATCAACAAACGATCCTCATGGATGGTGGCGTATCTTTCCAAAGGAACCATTATGTCTCTAACCACCAGTTTTTGCATGATACATCTCTCCCTTTCCTCAATTGTGTTAGCATTGAAGGTTATTTTTTCTTGCCCCGATCAAGGATTTCTTTTGCGGTATCGAATTCACCGGCTTCAGCAAAAGCAGCGGCACTCATGGTGTCCTGAAATTTGTTTTTGTAGGCTTCGGTGATGGTCTTCATGAGTTTTTCGATGGCCACAGGTTTTTGTAAATATTCAAAGACACCAAGCCGCCGAGCCTCTTTTTCGTCTTTTTCAGATCCATGACCGGTGAGCATAATGATCTGAACACCGGGGTATGCCTCCTTGGCACGCCTTAACACCTCCATCCCATCCATACCGGGCATTTTCAGATCTAAAACCATGACATCCGGAAGATCCTCGTCCATGGTTTTTAGCGCCTCTTCCCCGCTAAGTGCCACATCCGATTCTACCTCCCGCATCTTCATTCGCTCGGCAAGGGCTTTTACGAATTCCTCTTCATCGTCTACCAGTAATACTTTCATCTCTTTCATTTTATTCTCCTTTCATTCTTTTCATTATGTAGGGACTTTTTGTATTTTTTTTGATTTACAACCTGTTGTCAATAGTTCTTTGGCCATATCTGCTTCGCCGGCCTTTGCAAAACTTGCTGCACCCATTAGATTTTAACAGCTCTGAAACAGCGAAGGCTTGACGACTTCGGCGTTTTTCTTTTCTTCATAAGCCTCGCGGATTCTGGAAATGAGAGAATCCAGATCAAGCGGCATGAGAAAGTCGTCAAATACACCCAGTTTCATCCCTTCTATTGACAGAGAGATCTGATCCCCGCTGTTGATGGTGATCACTTGAACAGCAGGATGCTTTTTTTTGATCATTTTGATCAAAGTCATCCCCTCTTTTTTAAGATCGTTCAGACTTAGCAACACCACATCGATCGGATGTTTCTTTAAAATCCGTTTGATGTCTTTTTGCTGCATGGAATTGAATATCCGCCAATCATTGGCTTTCAAATATCGCACAAGGTGTTCCCGCAACATCCTGTCCTTTTCTATGATCAAAATGGTAATTCCCATAATTTAATCGTAAGACATTTCCAGGAAATGAGATTCAAGACGGCACCTCTGTTCCTGATCGTCGGTTAAGATTCGTATTATCCAGCCTCGGCGAAAGTAACTGAAATAAAAACATCATCCCATAATTTTTTAAAATTTACGGGCTTTATCCCGAACATTTTCCTGGTATGGTTGGGTTCACCCATTTCTGCAAAGGCGACTGAAAAAAATACTCTTTCAAATTTTTTGATCCATCTTTTCATGGCACCCGCCTTAAGGTTTTAACTATTCGGGCGATGTTGCCCTCTAATACAGCAAGGAATGTGCCAATATCTTTATATATAATATTATCAACTGGTTTTAACGAAATCGGGGGAATATAAAAGAGAAGGGTGGTTCATATTGAACCGTTTTGAACCGTCAAGTTGAATTGTTTTGAAACGTTTCAATTATTAATGGATTCGGGAAGGTAGAGCAAAATTTCCGGGCCTGATGGTCTTTTTCACTATGTGCCGTTGAATGGAGGAGGATTTCTCACCTGAATTCTGAACGAGCGGGAGGCTTTTATGCTACAATCAATCAACCTGAAGATTTTCATTAATTTTCATGCAAGATTCAGGTGTCATATATATTTAAACATGGCAAAGTGCAGATCTTTCGGGGTTGGATTTCCAGTTTTCACAAATCCACGACCTTCATAGAAAGCTTCTGCGCGTGGGAATTTGGGAACTTGAACTTCTATTTCATCCATACGCATGTTTCTGAATAAATCTTCACATTGCTTATACAAAAGCGAGCCGTAGCCTTTCCTAGAGTAGGTCGTTTTAACCTGTAATGTTTTTATGATAAGCTTAATTCCTCTTCGAACGACGAGGGCACAGCCGATGAGATCTTCCTCGTTTTCTAACAACATAATCAGATAACCTCTTTTCATTTCTTTCTGAATTAAATCAAGCGTTGCAAAGGCAATCAGTTTTTCTATATCCTCAGGACTATATTCCCCCTCATTGACATCCTGAGTATTTTGCCGGATTAACGCCGCAACTTTTCCTGCTTCGGAATCACTCAGTGATTCTGTCTTTCCTTTTAAATTATCTATTATTTTGATATTCATTTTTTAAGACATCACGCATCGAATACTTTTTAGATGCCGTTTAAAAACCTTCCAATTGCAAGTATCAAAAATCAAGTGGGTTGTCAACAAACATTGTTGTATAATAGCATGCAATTTCAATAGGTTTTGATTAAGATTTTTTGATACAAGGACGGCGTCTATTCTTGACGGTTTTCACTGAGCAGCCTTTAAAGAATGTGCTAAAGCAATTATCCAATAGTAGCTTTTCTCAGAATAACATTTCGTTTCAACGGCTGGATAGTGACGTTTTTATCGGCAAGAACTTGCAAACAAAACGGAACATTTTTACGGAACATATTTATGGAAACAGCTAAAAAAATAGATGGGGGAAGAAAAAGAAGGTATAAGCCACAGATTTGACACGGACCATATCCGGCGGTCAAAAACATGGGTGGGCTTCCAACTCATTTAGGATGAGGTGAAAGCAGCAATCCTGGTTTTTTTGATTTATCCGCTTCTGTATGATGATGTTCCATTCGTTCTTCTCCCTAAACTCAGCGCAATAAATTTCTCCTTTTAGTGAATTCTGATTATTTTTTCTTGTCTCTGTCAAGGATTTCTTTTGCAGTATCAAATTCACCGGCTTCAGCAAAAGCAGCGGCGCTCATGGCATCCTCAAATTTGCTTTTGTAAGCCTTGGTGATGGTCTTCATGAGTTTTTCGATGGGAATGGGTTTCTGAAGATACTCGAAAACACCCAGCCGCCGAGCCTCTTTTTCGTCTTTTTCAGACCCATGTCCGGTGAGCATAATGATCTGAACCCCAGGATACGCCTTCTTGGCACGCCTTAACACCTCCATCCCATCCATACCGGGCATTTTCAGGTCTAAAACCATAACATCCGGAAGATCCTCGGTCATGGTCTCAAGTGCCTGTTCACCGCTAAGGGCCACATCTGAATTCACTTCCCGCATTTTCATCCGTTCGGAAAGGGATTTTACAAATTCCTCTTCATCGTCTACCAGCAAAACTTTCATCTCTTTCATTTCAATCTCCTTTCACTCATTTTATTGTTTTTGATATATTTTATTGTTTCTTGTATTTACGTTCTTTTGCCATATTTTTTAGTTCTTTGCAATTATGTTCTTTTCCCAATATCGACTTGGTTGTCTCGGCTTCGCCGGCTTCTGCAAAACTGGCAGCCACTATTATATTCTGACAGCGCTGAAACAACGATGGTTTAACAACTTCGGCGACTTTTTTTGCCTGATAGGCCTCGCGGATTCTTGAAATGAGCGAATCCAAGTCCAAGGGCATAAGAAAATCATCAAATATGCCCAGCTTCATCCCTTCTATGGATAAAGAGTCGTTCCAATTTGTTGATCCATCTATTGATTGCCCTTTTTTGGTTCTGACGATTCGGGCAATATTGTTCATAAATACAGCAAAGAATATGCTAAAATCTTTAAATATAATAATATCGATTGGATTTAGCTATATCAAAGGGGAGCAAAAGAAAAGTGTAATTCAGAATGAAATATTTTAGAACGCGCGGGGTGGATCATTTTAAAACATTTCTAATTATTTGATGAATTCGGGAAGGTAGAGCAAAATTTCCGGGGTTTGATCAAGCATTTTGGCGGTACCACCCAGGTAAGTCATGATCTCCTGCAATGATGCCCAACGTTCACTGGAAAATATTTTGGCCAAAGATTCTTCTTCGGGAAGAACAGTATGTTCATAGCTAACACCCACCACAAAATTATCATGTATTTTTCGTGAAGAAAGGGTTATCTTGCCGCCGGAATCTATTGCATTAAGAAGGATCTCAATGGATTCAAACAAAGCCATTTCAAAGGATACCGGATCTGACCTAATGATCAGCGGTGGATCTAAAGGACTCGATTCCAAAACAACATTTTTAAGCCTGGCGAAACGGGACGCTAGTAAAACCATTTGTTCTGTTGCCTCGTTAAGGTCCAGGCTTGCGGGGCAGTGATCGGGGTTGTGGGCAAACCGGTTCAGGCGGGTGGTGACATCAATGCCGCGTTGAATTTGTCTGTGAATTCTATTCAAGGATTTTAAGAACTTGTCTTTGTGGGGAAAAGCGCCGTTTTCGGTTACGTCAAGGATGTCCTCCATTAAACCCGACGACTGCTGGATAATGGCCAGGACGTTTTTAATTTCGTGGGTGATGCCGGCGGTTATTTTTCCGAAAAAAGTCACCTCTTTACGTTTTAAGTGAGTCATTTCGTCCCCTTCTGCGCAGGTTTTTAGCGGTTTTCTAACCCATTTTTTTTGCCGCCTCATTTAACTTTATAATCAACTCGTCTATATCGATGGGTTTTATCAGATAGTCAAAAGCGCCCAGCTGCATTCCCCGAATGCCGTCTTTTGTGGCGCCGTGACCGGTGAGAAGAATCACCTGTATTTTTGGGTCCATGGCCTTGATCTTCTCCAGGACCTTCAATCCGCTCAGCCCCGGCATCATCAAATCCAATACCACGACCTGAGGGGGATCATTTTCAATAAAGCCCAATGCCGACTCACCGTCCATGGCAATCGAAACATTCATATTTCTCAACTCCAGCCTTTCGCCCAGAGTTGTAACAAATTCATGCTCATCGTCAACAAGCAGGATTTTCATCCGGTCCATGCGATGCCTCCGTTTTATACAATTGATTTTTTCGGCAGAAAAATTTTAAAAGCGGTGCCTTCGTTCTCCTTGCTCTCCACATCGATATCTCCGCCGAGCTTTTTGACAATACCGTAGGTAATGGAAAGCCCGAGACCGGTTCCTTGTTCTTTTTTTGTAGTAAAGAAGGGTTCAAAAATTTTGTGACAGGTTGCCTCCGACATTCCGCACCCGTTGTCCCGGATGGATGCAGCGATAGTATTCGCATCTTTTTCCCATGTGGTAATGGCAATCCGGCCCTCGTCTTTCACTGCCGCCATGGCATTATTCAAAATGTTCAAAAATACCTGCTGAAGCTGTCCCCGATCCGAATCGATCCTGGGTAGATCCTCAGCCAATTCCAGCCGAATATCGACATTCCGATAAAGGGCTTCTTTTTCCAAAAAACCCAACACTTCCAACAATAATTCGTTAAGATCCAGATTTTCAATTTCGACCTCCATCCGTTTTGCAAACCCCAGCAGCCGGTGGGTTATTGTTTTACAACGATTCACGGACTGCAAAACAGCCACCACCAGTGTCGAAAACTTTTCTTTTTGCGCAAAATCCGGGGTGTATTCTATGAGATCTTTGATAAGTCCGGCTTTTTCGTTGATAATGGCCAAAGGATTATTGATCTCATGCGCCACACCCGCAGCAAGCCTGCCGATGGAAGAAAGTTTGTGATGATGCTGTAATTCACGGAAAGCCACCTCCCGATTATGATCCGCTTCTTTGATGCGATTCACCATGACGCCTGTTAGCCTAAAGACCACAATGACAATCAGAATAGAACTGACCATAAAAACAAGAAACAGATCACTTTTCAGCGCATACCAGGTTTTCAAAACAGTGGACTTAGGTTTTACGATCACCAGAGTGTATTCAGGATAAGTTAAATGCGTATAGGCCAAGAAAACATCATTCCCGCTGGGATCAGGTTTTTCAACCACGTAGGTCGCATGCCCACCGGATGGAATCTTTATGGGGAATTTCTCGAGAACCTCCCCATACAATCGAGAATTGGTCTGGAATATACCCTCCTTGTTAAGAATAAATGCATCGCTTTCCGCATCGAGCCCCATGGCGGCGATAAGATTGTCGAACATGGTTGTGTCGATGGTGGTTCTAAGAATCCAGGATTCCCCGTTCTCTTCAAGACGTTGAACAGCTATGGCAATGTGAGGGAATTTTCGGTATCCCATAAATACATCGCTGATATATGTACCTTTAAGCATAACTTCTTGAAACCAATCCTGATTTGCATAATTTTTCCCAAGTAGGTTATACGGTCCTACGTAGCACATCTGTGTACCGTCAGAACCGTTTATAAGGCCAAGATCAACAAATCCAATGAATTCTTTCTTGAGTATAAAAAGAATATGATTCAATTTCTGTTCGTCGCATAAATCATTAAGAGAATAAAAATAAGAAATGGATTTTATCAAAGATTGTCGTTCTTTAAGGAAGAATTCAAAAGAGTGCCGGGTCTTGCTGACTAGCAACTTGGTTGGGTCGATCATTTCTTTTTTAAGGCTGCTCTGGTACTGATGGTAGTTGATTAACGCCATCATAGACAAGGGAACAATGGTCAGCACAATCATCAAGACTCTAATGTTCCTCTGGAAGAGTCGATATCGATCTGAAGATGAATCTGCGTCGGTGAGCATTTGCAGACTTTCTCTAATATTGAACCATTTTTTAAGATTCATTGCCATTTTTCCTCTACCAACCCATTATCGAATGATATCTCTGGATTGAAGCGTTCCCGATTCCAGTCGTTTTACAATCTCTTTAAAAGAACCGATCACGGAATCCAGGACTTTCACGTTTTTCCATTTAAGATATTGATAATACTCATCTTCAATTCCACCACACACCACTGTACCTATTTTTTCCAAAAGAACAAGATGACAGAGCTGTTCCGCCGAGGCCCGCGGAAGAACCACGGTCCTTTTTTCTATGGACCGGCCGTCATCCCCCATTGAGACAATAGAGACCTCTGTGGCCAAATCAAAGCGGGGCGCTACTTGATTTAAGTATAAAGGAATGAGTATTTTTTGTTCCATTTTTTAGCGTTGAAACTCTCAAATTTGGCATGCTAAAATTAAGTATCAAATTGTTTCATTTAAGTCCATCATTATCAGGCGTCTATCTTGTATTTTTTTATTTTTCTCCACAACGTGCTCCGTCCCCATCCCAGCATATCGGCCGCTTTATTGCGCCTTCCCTTGCTTTTAACCAGTGCTTCTATAATCATATCTTTTTCAAGAGACGGCCAAGTCTTTTGACCGCTATGTTCGCTGTTGGATTCTGCAAACAACGCTGTCCATTCACTCGATTCCCCGACTTCCGGCGTTAAACGGTCATAATAATGTTTCGTCTCGGAAAGATAGGCCGGAAGGTGTGTAAATTGCATCTGTCCTCTGGGACAAATATTCACGGCGTATTCAATAATGTTTCTCAGCTCTCTTACATTTCCGGGAAAAGGATAGTCCAGTAAAATCTTAAGCGCTTTCTTGGACAATCCATTGATATCTTTTTGGAATCGTGTGGCGTAAATATTAATAAAGTGGTCCAGAATAAGTCGAATATCGTCTTCACGCTCCCTTAACGGCGGTAGATGCAGTCTCACCACGTTCAATCGAAACATCAGGTCTTCCCGAAACTTTCTCTCTTTAACCATAAGATCAAGGTTGCGATGGGTGGCTGCAATGACTCGAACATCGGCCTGAAACCCTTTGGCGCTTCCTAAAGGATAAACCACCTTATCATCCAGAAATGTTAAAAGCTTGACTTGTAACGGCAGGGGAAGATCCCCGATCTCCGTAAGATAGAGGCTCCCGTTGTGGGCCAGGCGAAATCGTCCGGGTTTATTTTCCACCGCACCCGTAAATGCTCCCTTTTGATGGCCGAACAGCTCGGATTCAAGCAAAGTTTCGGGGAGTGCACCGCAATTGATTTTGACGAAAGACCCCTTTGCCCGGTTTGAGGCTTGATGGATGGCCTCTGCCAGCATGTCTTTGCCGGTTCCGGTTTCACCGGTAATCAGGACTGCCGAATCATTTTGAGCAACCAGAGGAACCGTTTGAAAAAGACGTGTCATTTCCCGGCTCTTTCCGATGATATGCCTGAATCCATATGCCTGTTGGGTCTTGGCATCCACCTCTTTAAGGGGACGGAGGTCTTCAACGGTTTCAAGAAAACCGGTCAGATTACCTTCAGTGTCTTTGATTGGAGAGAGGTTGATCAGTACAGGAATCAATTCCCGTTCTTTGTTGATCATGTCGCTTTCAACTGAAATGGATTCGGAATTTGAACCCATCTTTTTAAGCGGGCATTTCTGCATACACAGCTTGGTTCGCAAGATGTGAGAACAGTGGATTCCCCTTGCATCTTCCATGGAAAAGCCGCTAAGGGCTTCAAAAGTACGATTGATCAGCATTATTCGCCGCTGTGTATCAAGCACCACAATACCCAAAGGAATTTCATCGATCAAAGAAGGCAATTCTATGGGAGAATTAAATAGGCCCTTAATTTGTGTTCGTTGTAATGTATTCAAACCCGGAAGTCCAACTGATATACCATACTGCTGTTTATTGAAAAAAATGACCTTAGGTTGTATTAAATTTTTGCAACAAACAATTCAAAGCCCTGTGAAGCGTTAGATCATTTTGATAGATTGTTTCAGTATGTCTTACTCACGAATTTTTTTCTAAAAAAAACGTTTCAAAATGTTTTACCATAGATAAAAAAGTTTGTAAACGGAATCTTTCCCAGTCAAACTAAAACCGTGTGTTTAGTTCTGGATAACATCTAAAAGTTTTTTGTATTTTGAAAAATTGGCAGGCTAATTAAAATAACAGAAAAGAACGAAAAATTTAAATGGTTGCAAAAGGAGGTAAACTTGATTCTTTTGGAGTAATTAAGCTGGCCTTTTGAGTATTTCTAAAGAGAAGCACAAGCTGCTTCTGTTATCAGAAAACTCCCTGAAATTCTTATTTAATATTGAATCCAGACTATGTGATACCTTGCAAAAAGTCCAGATATCTAATGATTCCAAATTGATGTGATACTAACAACCTATCTATAAATCAATTTTAATATTTTAATGAAAACCTGTTCATTTCCTATACACTATATATTGTATAATTTTGTATCGATCCAAGCCGATTTTAAATTCACGATGCTTTGCCTTTATTCAGCGACTTTACACTTGATAATTCTACCTGTAAATGCTTGCATGGCCACACGATAACGAAGAAGATTCCCAATTGGGGTGGTACTCAACGTTCGAGTTCAAAGGGGACTCGGATTTTTGGAGAGAACCCGTGGAAATTTAGATACATTTATCTGGTTTTAAATCTTCAAGACGTGATGGAAACGATCAATAAAGGTCACAGGGATCTGAAAAACCCATATCAAAAACCCCCGCCCGGCGATGCCGTGTCAGGTGCTGCCACCCTGTTTGTGGTCAGCGCCGTTCAGTTTTTAACACCCTTTATGTTGTCTGCCGTGGGGGTTGCCCTGCCATCCATCGGCAGTGAGTTTTCTGCCAGTGCCGTGCAGCTGGGTCTGGTTGAAACCGTCTATATCCTGGCATTTTCCCTTTTCCTGCTCCCTGCGGGGCGGATGGGGGATATTTATGGCAGAAAGCGAATTTTTATCATCGGCATCCTGGTGTTCACCCTGGGGACCTTGCTTTTGTCACAGGCATTTACCATTGAAAGCTTTATCGTGTTCCGGTTTTTTCAAGGGAGCGGTGGCGCCATGATCTCCGGGACCAGCGTCGCCATCCTTTCTTCGGTCTTCCCACCGGCCGGCCGGGGCCGGGCCATGGGGATCATTGTGGGCAGTGTTTACCTGGGACTGTCCGCCGGTCCGGTGCTTTCGGGCTTTATTGTCACCCACTTGGGCTGGCGCTGGATTTTTTACTTTGGTGTGATTGTGGAAATTCTGGCCCTTTCCCTGACCCTTCTGAAACTCAAGGGAGAATGGGCCGAAGCCAGGGGCGAACGCTTTGATTTCCCGGGAACGCTTCTGTATTGTATCTCTTTGTTCTGTCTGATTTACGGCACGGTTAATCAGAAACACGGCGGAATCTATCCGCTGCTTATGGGATCAGGCGCAGCAGGACTTCTGGGCTTTCTGGTCTTCGAATATCGGAGTTCTTCTCCGATTCTGGATATAAATCTGATCATCCGAAACCGGGTTTTTGCCTTCAGCAATCTGGCCACCCTGATCAATTACGCCGCCTCCTTTGGCATCAGCTTCTTCTTCAGTCTGTACCTGCAAGTGGTCAGGGGATTTTCTCCTCAGGCCGCAGGGATGGTTCTGATCATTCAGCCCCTGTTTCAGATGGTTCTGTCCCCGATTTTCGGGCGATTGGCCGACCGGTTCTCTCCTCCGGGTCTGGCGACCCTGGGCATGGGGCTGTGCGCCCTGGGTCTGGCCGGGGCTGCCCAGGTGCATGAGATGACGCCCATGCCTGTGATTGTAGGGGTGCTGGGTCTGATGGGGGTGGGCTTCGGTGTTTTTTCATCACCCAATATGATTACGGTCATGGGGAGTGTCAGCCCCAGACACTACGGTAGTGCATCCAGTCTGGTGGCCACCATGCGAACCCTGGGCATGCTTTGCTGCATGACCATCATCACGCTGATTTTTAATCACTTCATGGGGGATCATTCCGTGAGCCCGGAAACGCAGTCTGCTTTTTTGGCCAGCATGCACTTGAGTATGGTTATTTTCAGCAGTCTCTGTGTGGTTGGGATTCTTTTTTCAATAGGCCGTCTGAAGCCGGCCTCGCCCATAGACAATGTATCGGAATAACCGATGATTAGATCTGTTCGGGGTCATCATCGTCCATGATTTCGGGAAAAATATGCACAGTTTACAGAAGAAAGTTGTATTTTTTACTTGACAAGAACGAACGGTCGTATTATTTTCTTGATATGGCAAAAGGAGAAGTTACCAAACTGACTGTTTTGGACGCCGGTCTCGATATGGCCAGCCAATTGGGTCTGGAGTGCGTGACCATCGGAAACCTTGCCAAGACAACGAATTTGTCCAAAAGCGGGTTGTTTGCGCATTTCCAGTCCAAAGAGAATCTTCAGGTGGAGATACTCATTTACGCGGCGCAGCTTTTTTCAGAAGATGTGATTGTCCCGGCACTGAAAATCAAAGCCGGCATTCCGAGAATCCGGGCGTTGGTGGACAACTGGATTCAATGGACTTCCGAATTGACAGGGGGCTGCATTTTCGTTTCTGCCAGTGCGGATTTCAGTGACCGCCCCGGAAGGGTTCGGGAGGTTCTGCTGCATCAACAGGAAGAATGGATCAATTGTCTTCGCCGCATCGCCCGATCGGCTATTGAGGCGGGTGATTTCAGGCAAGATATCGATGATGATCAGTTTGCCTTTGACCTCTACTCTCTTCTGCTGGGCTTTCATCTGTATTATAAATTGCTCGACGACGCTGAAACTAGAAAACACCAGGAAACCGCACTTGTCCGGCTACTAAATAGTTACAAACAATAAGGGGATCATATGGTAAAAAAGCTTATAAAAATGAAATCAGCAAGCACGAACGTTCGTTATATTAAGGGGCACGCATCTTTTGCTGACGGCATTGTGGCATCTTGCGCCCAAGACGACGAAAAACATCCTGCTCAAACGGTTTTTTAAACCATCGTCCTATGCGCTGACACCTTTGGAAAGAGAATGCCTCGAAAAAGGCACACGGTTTAGTATTTATGTACACGACCAGGAAATCCGATGCTGGAAATGGGGCCGTGGGCCTTCAATTCTCTTTGTTCATGGGTGGAACGGCCGCGGGGTAAATTTCGTCTATTTTTTTGAGGCACTGATAAACTCCGGATATTCGGTTGTCACCTATGATGCGCCCGCTCATGGGGTCTCGGACGGTCTTGCCACCAACTATTTTGAACTCTCCGATGCTGTAAGATCTTTTTTGGACCCGTCCCAGGGCTTGGATATTCAGGGTGTGATCGCCCATTCCATCGGTGCCTCTGCGGTCATCAATTGCATTTCAAAAGATACACCGTCAATTGATACCGTCCTGATCGCTCCGGCGCTTAAACTCAAAGAGCTTTTGTTCAATTCTTTCAATCAACACGGCGTACCCAAAATCGTATATCAAAACCTGGTTGCCGAAATGGAGGCATACTACGGGTACGATGTCCATCAAGACAATCCTTTTAACCTGGCAAAAACAATCTCATCGAAGATGCTGATCGTTCACGACACGGATGATCGAACCATCCCGTATATGGATTCAAAGACACTTGCCGAAAAAACAGACCATGTTGTCCTTCATACCACTCAAGGTTTGGGGCACAAAAGGATTTTAAGAGATAAAACCGTAGTAGATTTCATCACGACGTATATTTTTAACGGGCAAACCCGGGGTGATGAACAGTTGATGAAAAACGCAAACCAGTTCTAAAAGGAAGGAAAAAAGATGAAAGACATTCAAAGCATTATAGAAGATTACCGAAATGCAGATTTTGAAACGCGCCAATATTTTTTTCTGTCATATCGGTCGCTTCGAGACGAGTTTTTAAAGATCGATCAACAGGATGTGGCGGCCCAATTTTCAGCGGCGCCCGTCAAAAACAGATGCTGTACGCGCGGATATTGGAGTAGAATCTTGATGGGTGCTTAACAATAAAATCAGCGGTATCGGACCGTCGCTGTGGAATGCAGAAATCTTCACCGGAAAAATTTTTTCAAAGCACTGGGATTAATTTTATTCCGGAAATTTCAGGGTGACGCTCTTTCCGCCGTCCTTTGTCTTGATCTTGACGTTCAAATCGATGCTGCTGTCCCGGATCCCCAATGCCAACGGAGTTTTTCCTTTATCCCCCTCGATATGTCCGATTTCGGCCACCGCCGCAATGATCTTTTCAGCGACTTCGGCACCGGGAGAGGGAAGATCTGTTTTACGGTATTTTGCAGTTACCGTTACATTTCCGTCATCCGACCTTGTGATGGAAATTTTTTCAGCGTTGTTATTTACGCCGTGCAGCGCAGCCAAAGCCAGCCATTTTAGGGCAGCTTCCTGGATATCTGCGTCGTCTTTTACCACAGACATCTCTTTGAGGGGGTCTGTGGATGCAAAACAGTCACACATTTCCTGCACCTTCAAATGTAAACTTCCCGTATCTTTCATAGTAATACCTCCTTTTATCTTCGGCTCAGTGACACGAGGGTCCTTTGCAGCCGAACGCCTTTTTATTGGACTTGGCCATCCGGTCGAGAAAGCGGCCGAAGAGACCTTTGGGTTTCAGGTATTTTTCCGGATTTTTTGCAAATGCCGTTCTGCAGTTTTCGGCACAGAAATAATAGATATGGCCCTTGTACGAGAAAACCGGATGGGCCGATTTCGGATTTATGTCCATGCTGCAAACCGGATCTTGAACGCTACTCTGTTGAGCGGTCACCATGTTCGAGTCTCCAGGATAAGTCCTTCGAGCTGTGTATTCTAAATTCGAACCGGAAGATTTTCTTTGTACCGGCGATCATATGTCGTTTGCCGGCGGCAATTTTTATCAGCGTATGCGTTAATTTGGTAATACTTTAAATATAATGCCACAATGTGGCATTATCAATCTTTTTTATGAAAAACACAAAATTTTATCCGAATTAAGCGAAAGGTTGGGATACTTCAGAGTCTCCCGATACCTGAACAAAGTATCCTCGACTTTCGCGAATTCGGGTATTAATATAATGGAAGAGGAAAGAAACCCATGGCTTGATGTTGCTTTAGAATTTTGAAAGGATTGCCATGAACGCCGATGAGAAAGATAAAAAAAAAGGGTGGAACCCATCCGCCACAAAAAAGGCGGGCAAGCTTCAGGAGCGGCGGAACGGACTGCTGGCTCTGGTGCATATCGCCAAGAAAGAGATTCCCCTTTCAGACGACGAATATCGGGATGTGATTGCCTATTGGGGCGTCAAATCTTCGGCGGACATGTCGATTCCGGAGCTCAAGGAGCTGGTGAAATATTTTGAGTCCTTGGGATTTAAAAAAAAGGTGGCCGATCCCAGGGACCCGGGTTCAGGGGTCGGCCAGATCAAGGCCCTCCAGGAGAGAATCCGGGCCGAAGCCGAAAAACTGAGCAATGGAGAGCAAAGGCTTAAAGGACTGGTGAAGAAAATCGCAAAGGCGGACGATCTTAAGGCGTGTCGCAACGTGAAGAAATTGAAGCAGGTTCTCAAGGTGGTTCGGTTGCTGCAAGATCGGGAGTGAGGGTCGAAGAACCTTGCTCCAGGCGAAAACGAGCATCCATTGATACGGATTTTAAAATTTACAACCGCACAAGGCAAACGGAGGATTAAATGGAATATAATTTTTTGGTGGATACCTATGACACCGAACGGATCAAAACCCTCAGCGTTTGGAGTATGTTCGAGGATGATGATTTTTTCATCCGTCCTCACCCCCTGGACAAAAAAGATCGGAATCCTTTGGAGCACATGATCCATCAGTGTATGAGTGAAGACAAATGGTTCTGCAATATGTTCGGGATCGATGTGGGGGCGCCGCCGCTGCCTGAAAAGGAAACACGGCTTGAATTCATTAGGCGATACGCCGAAGATTCCGAAAAACGACTGGCAATGCTAAAGGAAAAGGACAAATCCTGGTGGGAGGAAAAAGTTGCTTTTTTTGATGCCCTGCGGACGAGGACCTGGATTATGCTGCGACGGATCGCCCATACAGCCCAGCATCGGGGAGAGCAGACATCTCTGCTCAGAATGCTGGGAAGAGCGGTCCACAGCATCTACGGACCGTCTGCCGATACCGGGGGGTTGCCACAAAACAATGCATTG
>Ga0316194_10000697_pt1 | contig 22446 bp, 21 predicted proteins | sample CroRivsedime1_MG_FD_204936 | JGI IMG/M metagenome (GOLD analysis project Ga0316194, IMG submission 204936) | Coastal sediment microbial communities from Maine, United States - Cross River sediment 1 | ecosystem: Environmental > Aquatic > Marine > Coastal > Sediment | place: USA: Maine...
CCTTGTTGACAGCCTTTGCACGCGCATCCTGCTTGGTAATGAGTCCCTTTGACAGGATATCCAGTAGATATTGATCCAGCGTGATCATGCCGACCGCATTACCTGTCTGGATAGCGGAATACATCTGCGCCACCTTGTCCTCGCGAATCAGGTTACGAATCGCCGGTGTCCCTATCATGATTTCCCATGCCGCAACACGGCCGCCACCCACCTTCTTCAGCAGTGTCTGTGCAATAACCGAGCGCAGGGACTCGGACAGCATGGACCGTACCATGGTCTTTTCCGCCGCAGGAAACACGTCAATCACACGGTCAATGGTCTTGGCAGCCGAGGTTGTATGCAGCGTGCCGAACACCAGATGTCCGGTTTCCGCTGCCGTCAATGCCAACCGGATAGTCTCGAGATCCCGCATCTCGCCCACCAGAATGATATCCGGGTCTTCACGCAGGGCCGAACGCAGCGCCTCATTGAAACCGAGCGTGTCCTTGTGTACTTCGCGCTGGTTAATCAGGCACTTCTTGGTTTCATGGACGAATTCGATAGGATCCTCAATCGTCAGAATGTGCGCATAGGCCTTGGAATTGATGTAATCGATCATCGCTGCCAGCGTAGTGGATTTGCCGGAACCGGTTGGCCCGGTCACCAGCACCAGGCCACGCGGAGTATCTGCAATTTCCTTAAAGATTGCCGGCGTACCCAGATCGTCAAGACCGAGAATCTCGGAAGGAATCGTCCGGAAAACTGCACCTGCACCACGATTCTGGTTAAACGCGTTGACACGAAAACGGGCAAGGTCGGGTATCTCGAAAGAAAAATCGGTCTCGAGGAACTCCTCATAATCCTTGCGCTGCTTGTCATTCATAATATCGTAGACAAGGCCATGCACCGTTTTATGATCCAGCGCAGGGACATTCACCTTGCGCATATCTCCGTCAACACGAATCATCGGTGGCAAACCTGCCGAGAGATGCAGATCCGATGCGCCATTCTTGACACTGAAAGTAAGTAATTCAGCAATATCCATCCCGACTCCCTTGAATTCTTGTGCTCGCCACAGGCTATCGACTGTGCCAATCGATACTTGAAAAGACATTTACTATCGGTGACTTGTCTCGCTGAACTACTGAAGTGCCGCCAGAAATCCGCCCCCTCGACACCGATCATCCACATTGGTAAAAAGTAAAACCGGTCACTCCATGGACGCAAGCTTATCTTGCTGAATTTTCTGTAAGAAATCAGCGACCTGAATTGCAACAGCCTGCGATACCAAAGTACTGCGATGCCATTCCGGAATGTACAGTAAACATCAGCCCGGCGGCTTGTCGCATGCGGGTTTTATCCTGTATTGTCTCAGCCATGAATAACACGACTCTGACCTTCATCGGTGGCGGCAACATGGCAAGCAGTTTAATCGGCGGTTTGATTGCTGACGGCTGGGACCCGACCTGCATCAAAGTTGCCGACACCAGCACACAACGACTGCAACTACTCGCCGAGAAGTTTGCGATTACCACGACAGGCAGTAACAGTGAGGCAGCGGATCACGCTGATGTGATTGTTCTGGCAGTCAAGCCACAGATCATCAAATCGGTTGCGCAGGAACTTGCCGACATCGTGTCGCAGCAACATCCGCTGGTTATTTCCATCGCGGCCGGCATCCCCGCGGCGGCACTGGGCAAGTGGCTGGGGAAGTCGACTGCCATCGTCCGCACCATGCCCAATACCCCGGCCATGGTACAGAGTGGCGCCACTGCCCTGTATGCCAATACCTGCGTCAGTGAAGAGCAGCGCAGCATTGCAGAATCGATACTGCGGGCTGTCGGCGTCGCCATCTGGATTCACGACGAAGCACAGATGGATGCTGTGACCGCACTTTCCGGCAGCGGCCCCGCCTATTTCTTTTTGTTTATGGAAGCATTGCAGATAGCCGGCCAGGAATTGGGGCTCGCGGAAAACACTGCTCGGCTGCTGGTATTGCAGACCGCTTTCGGTGCCGCAAAAATGGCTCTTGAAAGCCATGAAGATGCAGCCACCCTGCGTCACCAGGTGACATCACCGGGCGGCACAACCGAACATGCCATACACACGTTCCAGGAAGGCGGCTTCCAGGCCCTGGTCAGCAAGGCGTTACTGGCAGCGGCCGAGCGGTCCCGGGAACTCGCAGAAAGATATGGCGACGAATCATGAGCAGTGGTTACCTGACCAACCCCCTTGAATTCCTGATCAGCACGCTGTTCAGCCTGTACATACTGGCAATCATGCTGCGCTTCATCCTCGGTGCCGTACGTGCCGATTTCTACAACCCGGTCAGTCAGTTCCTGGTGCGTATTACCAACCCCCTGCTGGTGCCAATGCGCAGAATCATCCCCAGTTACAGGCAATATGACACTTCCGCCCTGCTGCTCATGCTGTTATTGCAAATGATTTCACTGCTTATCGTGGTCATGCTGCGCGGAGTCGGCGTATCTTTCCTTACCCTGCTACTGGCCGCCATTGGTGAACTCGTTGTCCTGGCGTTCAATGTGTTTATCTTCGCCATTGTCATCCAGGTCATCATCAGCTGGATCAATCCGGGTACATACAATCCTGTCAATACGCTGCTCTACAGCATTACCAAACCGGTAATGGGACCCATTCAGCGGCTTATTCCACCGGTCTCGGGAATAGACCTGTCTCCGCTGGTTGCACTGATCGGTCTGCAGATACTGAAAATGCTGGTTCTGCCATTGCTCGGCTGATTCGGCAGGCCGGGACGGATTGCGTTATATTGCCTAGAGCATTGCCATGCACCAATAGTCTATAATTCAGGAAAGTAACTTGGGGAAATAAAGATATGCGTACGATAAATTGTATAATTTCACTGCTAGCAGCGGTTCTGTTGCTGTCACCATTAGCGGTTGCCGACGATAATTCAAAGGACTTTGGACAATATGTGATTCACTACAACGCGATGCCAACAGATTTTCTGCCCCCGGAAATCGCACGCCAGTACCGCATTACCCGCAGCCGGAACCGCGGCATGATCAACATCACCGTATTGAAAAAGATACTTGGCAGCCCGGGCCAGCCGGTACACGCGCAGGTTGAAGTCAGCGCACGGAATCTTGCCGGCCAGGATCGCGGCATCGCCACAAGAGAAATACGTGATGGTAACGCTATCTACTATATTGGCGAGTTCGGCGTTGCCAACGAAGAAACCCTGAAATTCAGTGTACGGGCACGCCCGCAAGGGAACCAGCAAGAAGTCGAGGTCGAATTTAGCCAGGATTTCTACACGCATTGATGCGAGCATCTTCTGCGAGTGTGAGCCTGAAATTCTGACCAGCAACCACACCTCACGGACAAATTGCATCAAAATCCGGGATAAAGCTCCGTTAATGGCACTGAACGTTTCCAAAAGCACTGAAAAATCATTTATACCGATTGACAGGAAACCCATGGCCGGATGAGCCCGGCTGAGCCCCGTACAGGCGACTGGCGCTCGGCCCTGTCCGTCTACACCCGGCCACGGGTCGTCGGCATGGTGTTTCTCGGTTTCGCCGCCGGCCTGCCATTCCTGCTTGTCTTTACCACGCTGTCCGCCTGGCTAACAGAGGCCGGTGTCTCCCGCAGCACTATCGGATTTTTCAGCTGGGTCGGGATCACCTATTCAATCAAGGTCTTCTGGGCACCGGTCATCGATCGTTTACCATTTCCACTGCTCACACGCGTATTCGGCAAGCGCCGCGGCTGGATGCTGGCAGCCCAGATCACCATCGCCACCGGCCTTGCCGGCATGGCACTGACCAACCCGGGCAGTAACCTGATGCAGTTGGCGCTGTTCGCCCTGCTGGTCGCCTTCGGCTCCGCCACACAGGACATCACCATCGATGCCTGGCGCATCGAGGCCGTCGAGCAAAGCCTGCAGGGCGCAATGGCAGCCACCTATGTACTCGGCTACCGACTGGCACTGCTAACCGCGGGCGCCGGCGCACTGCACCTCGCCGAACTGACCAACTGGTCGCTGACCTATATCATAATGGCTGGAATGATGGGCATCGGCATGCTGACAACATTAAGCATTCCGGAACCATCGCACCCTGCCAACCCTCGCACACAGGTGCTGGAATCCCGACTCGAATCCAGCATTGGCGTCGCCGGCCGGCAGGGACTTGGCGCGCGCATCGCCGCCTGGTTCGCGGACGCCGTAGTCGCTCCCTTCCTGGAATTCTTCGAACGGAGTGGCCGACTGGCGGTAGTGATCCTGCTGCTGGTCGGCTGCTACAAGCTCAGCGACATCACCATGGGCGTCATGGCAAACCCGTTCTATCTCGACCTCGGTTTTACCAAGGCGGATATTGCCAACGTAACCAAGATTTTCGGTTTCTTCATGACCATCGTCGGCGCCGGCCTCGGCGGCATCCTGGTGGTACGTTTCGGCATCCTGCGACCGCTTCTGGCCGGGGCGATCCTCGTGGCAAGCACTAACCTGCTGTTCGTCTGGCTGGCAGTCAGCGAACCGTCACTGCTCCACCTTGCTGTCGTCATCAGTGCTGACAATCTCAGTGGCGGTTTGGCAACCTCGGCATTTATCGCCTGGTTATCCAGCCTGACAAACACCAGCTACACTGCCACGCAGTACGCACTGTTCAGTTCGCTGATGACACTGCCGGCGAAATTCATTGGCGGATTTGCCGGCGTAGTGGTAGATACGACCGGATATGCCAGTTTCTTCCTCTATGCAGGCCTGCTCGGTGTACCGGCAATCCTGCTGGTTATTTCCCTTATGAAAAACAACCCACCCGACCACAACAAACAATATAACCATCTGTAATATATATTTATTATTGATATTTCACTTATGAACAACGAGGATGGATAGCAGCGTTTATAAAGCTATTTTATAGGCATCCTGACCATTATCGACTATCCTGTAGCAAGGAGGAGAGAATGACGATGGTAAAACGTTCTAAAGGGCAGCGTCGTTGGGGACTCGATCACGAATTTCCCGTCAAGGACAGTGATGGCGTAGTCGTGGTATCCGATCGCCGGCGGTTGAAGGATCGACGCCTCGACAACACCAGTCTTGAAGACCGCTTAATGATGTTCTCGGAAATGCCCGTTGTCGATCTACAACACGTCAAGAACGGCTAATCATCACCTCGTGTGAGCACCCGCCCCTGCAAACTGTAATCGTAATCCATGATCAACGGTGCATGATCCGAGAAACGTTTGGTCTTGTAGATACGCGCAGTCCGTGCCAGTTGCCCGATAGCCGGTGTTGTGACCTGATAATCAATCCGCCATCCGACATTCTTCGCCCAGGCCTGGCCACGGTTTGACCACCATGTGAATTGATCTGCATCCGGGTTCACCACACGAAAAGCATCCACGAAACCGGCCGGCCCGAATAGCTCATCCATCCAGGCACGCTCTTCCGGTAAAAAACCGGAATTCTTCAGGTTGCCACGCCAGTTTTTGAGATCTATTTCCTTATGTGCAATATTCCAGTCGCCACACAGGATATATTCACGCCGTTTCAATTTCAGCTTGCGTAGCCAAGGCATAAAACGTTCCAGAAAGCGGAACTTCACCGTCTGGCGTTCTTCGCTGGATGAACCGGATGGCAGGTACAGCGAAACCACACTCAATGGTCCGAAGCATGCCTCTATATAGCGCCCTTCAGCGTCCATGTCGGGCCAGCCCAGACCTGTATTCACCTTGTCTGGCTTGTGTTTGCTATATATTGCAACACCGCTATAGCCTTTCTTCTCGGCATCGTGAAAATACGCATGCCAGCCTCGCGGATGAAACACCTTGTCCTCCAGTTGCTGTACCTGCGCCTTGGTTTCCTGGATACAAACGACATCTGCCTGCTGGCGCACCATCCACTGGAAGAACCCTTTCCCGGCAGCGGCTCGGATACCGTTCACGTTGACAGTGATAATACGCATATTTTTCCCCGAATTGATTCAGCGTGTATGATAGCGAGCCCCGCCAGGCCAAACGACCCTTAACTGCATATGAAAGACTATCAACACGAGTTCATCGACTTTGCCATCAGTGCCGGCGTATTACGCTTTGGCGAGTTCACGCTAAAATCCGGCCGAACCAGCCCCTACTTTTTCAATGCCGGCCTGTTCAATACCGGTGAGCATCTGGCCCGGCTGGGCCGCTGTTACGCACAGGCAATCGTAGCAAGTGGCACCGAATTTGATGTCTTGTTTGGACCGGCCTACAAGGGAATTCCACTGGCAGCAGCCACCAGTATTGCACTGGCCGACCATCATCAGCGCAATACACCCTGGTGTTTTAACCGCAAGGAAGCGAAGGACCATGGCGAGGGCGGCAACCTCGTAGGTGCCGGCCTGTCCGGCAGGATCATGGTGATTGATGACGTTATCACTGCCGGTACGGCCATCCGCGAATCGGTGGAGATTATACAGGCTGCAGGGGCAACCCTGTCCGGTGTTGTCATCGCGCTGGACCGCCAGGAACGCGGTCGCGACCAGCGTTCTGCCATTCAGGAGGTCGAGGAATCACTCGGGATAACAGTCACCAGCATAGTGACACTGGCTCATCTGCTGGAATACCTGCAGAACACACCCGGACATGCAGAAGATGTAAAGAATATAGCTGCCTATCGTGACCAATATGGCGTATGAAAACCAGTCAGTTTCGATTTCACCGGGAGCCGGAAGACTCCTGTGGGCGGCCATTTGGGCACAACAACACCCTTGCGGAAAAATACTTTAGCCAACAACAAGTTTCACGCCCACCAGCAGCGTGACAATCTCAAAAGCACGCTTGATCCAGCGGTTACCGGATTTGATAGCCAGGTGCGCGCCCAGATACCCCCCCAGCAATGAACCCAGCAACAGCGCCGGCAACCAGGGCCAGCGAATTTCAGCCAACATGCCCAAGGTCAAGGCGCCGGTACCATTCCAGAAAACCCCAACAAGAATAAGGGTATATGCTATTGCACGACGGTAATCAAGACCAAACCAGCGCACCAGCCACAGCGTAACAAACAAGCCGGTGCCTGAAGTCAGTGAACCATTCAAAACACCAATCAAGGACAGCACAAAGCCGCCAAAAACACGTACTCGCCACCCCCCTCTCACGGGTTGCGACTGCTGTCCCAGCCCGGGATTAAGCCACGAATAAACCCCGAGTCCTGCTGTCAGGATGCCCAAAGAGATCTCGGCAAGGCGTTCCGGGATATCCAGTATGATATTGGCTCCCAGAATAACACCCGGCAGCCCGAAACCCAGGATATACAACACCAGTGGCCATTCCAGTGGCTGCTCTCTCAAGTGCCTTAGAGTCGCGCCGATACCCAAGGCAACACTGGCAACTTTATGGGTAGCCAGTGCGATCGCAAACGGCAGACCCATGAAGATCAGGACAGGCAACTGGATTAACCCTGCGCCACCACCTGAGAAGGCCGAAAACAGGTTGGCCACCAGGGACACCAGAAACAGGACAAGTTGTTCCAGACCGTTCACTGCTTTTCAGCCTTTGCGTAAGATTAAGGTCACATCAGGACAATCAAGAGAATCAGGATACACGTATGAAATCGGGATGGCTGCTACACATGGATAAGCTCCGCTACTTATTGCTTCTGCCAGCACTGCTCTGTACTACAAATGCGTTCGGTGAACGCACCTTCAAATGGGTCGATAATGAAGGCCAGGTCCACTATGGCAACCGGGTTCCACCTGAATACGCGAAAAAGGAACGCCGCGTCATCAATGAACGTGGCCGGATAGTAAAGGTCTACGATGCGTTGAAAACACCGGAGCAACGCAAGGAAGAACAACAACTTGCCGAAATCGAAGCAAAAAACAAGGCCCTTGCCGAAAAACAGGCCATTCACGATCGCAGTCTGCTGGCCACCTATTCAAGTGAACAGGACATGCTGCTGGCAAAAAACGGGAAGGTTGCCGCTGTTGATGCGCTCCTGCAACTGACAAACAGCCGCGTTGAGTCCATGAATGAACGCCTGCTCATGTTGACAGAAGAAGCCGCCACCTACGAGCGCAGCGGCAAGGCCTTACCAGCCTCACTGGAATCCCAAATCAACAACCTGCGCCAGCAAATCACCACTAACGAGCAATTTATCAAGGAAAAAGAAGGCGAGCGACAAACAATCGTCGGGAAATTTGATAACGACATCAAGCGCTACATTGAACTGACCGCAGAGAAACCGGATGCCAGGCCTGCCAGACAGCGACTTGCAAAGATTGATGGCAAGAACAAAAAACAACAGGCGGACCTGAGCAGGAATGACCAGCTGTTACTGACAACCTACGAGGGGGAATCGGACATCATCCTGACGCGTGACCAGAAGCTCTCTTCACTGAACGAGCTCATTACGCTGACAAAAACGCGTGTACAGGCAATGCAGATCGAACTTGACGAACTCTCTGACAGTGCTGATGAATATACCAGCCGGGGCAAGAAAGCACCCGAGGTCTTACTTGGGCGCATAAAAAATGTTATGCGAGGCATTCGCCAGGGTGAGGATCTGATGGCACTGAAACAGCAGGAGAAGGAAAAACTGGAGCAACAGTATAACGATGACATCGAGCGTTACCGTCTGCTGACAGCCAACGACCGGTGACACAAGTCCAGTCACCACCCTTATGCACGAATCAGCGTGCCGACGCCCTCATCGGTAAACAGTTCGACCAGTACTGCGTGTTCAACCCGCCCATCAATGATATGGGCAGCTTTGACACCGCTTTTTACCGCTGACAGGGCACAGCCGATCTTCGGCAACATGCCGCCGTGGATGGTCCCGTCAGCAACCAGCATGTCAACATCAGTGGCATTGAGGCCGGTCAGCAACTTCCCCTGTCTGTCCAGCAGACCTGCGGTATTGGTCAGCAGGATCAGTTTCTCCGCCTTGAGTACCTCGGCCATACGCCCTGCCACCAGGTCGGCATTGATATTGTATGAGCAACCATCCGTACCCACACCAATGGGGGCAATCACCGGAATAAAGTCGCCGCCAACCAGTAGATCCACTACCGCCGGATCAATGCTGTCCACCTCACCGACGTGACCAAGATCAATGATCTCGGGGGCGTCCAGCTCCGGGGCATGCCGTTCGATTTTCAGCTTGCGCGCATGGATCAGATCGCCGTCCTTGCCGGTCAACCCGACTGCCCTGCCGCCATGATGCGTAATCAGACTGACTATTTCCTTGTTTACCTGCCCCCCCAGCACCATCTCGACCACATCCATGGTCTCGGGATCAGTGACACGCATGCCATCTACAAACTCGCTTTTCTTGCCAATCTTTTCCAGCAGCTTGCCGATTTGGGGTCCACCTCCATGAACCACGACCGGATTTATACCAACCAGCTTCATTAAAACAATGTCACGTGCAAAACCGCTTTTCAACACCGCGTCTACCATGGCGTTACCGCCGTATTTAATGACCACGGTCTTGCCGCGAAAACGGCGAATGTAGGGCATTGCCTCGGTGAGGACATGTGCGACATTTTGTGCGGATTCGGTTGTCAGAGACATGGCATATTGTGCTGCTGTATTTGGCAGTGGTCAGTCATCCCAGGATACGTTTGCATAGCGACAGGATAAAGTAACAAATCCACCCTCAGAATGGCATCGACAGCGCCGGATTAACCTGCAACATAACACGTCTGAAATCAGCCATGATACGCTTCAGGGCTGCATCATTGTCTGCTTCGAAGCGCAACACCAGTACCGGCGTCGTATTTGATGCCCGCACCAGCCCCCAGCCATCCTCATAGTCGGCTCGCAAGCCGTCAATGGTCGACACGCTGGCGCCCTCAAAATGCGCATTTTCCAGCAGCTTGTCGATAAAGACCGGTGGCTCACCTTCCCGCATTTCAATATTCAGCTCGGGAGTATTCACGCTGTCCGGCAACTCCGCAAACACCTCTGTGCTACTGCGATCATCCTTGCCAAGAACCTCCAGCAGCCTGGCAGCCGCATACAAGGCGTCATCAAACCCGTACCAGCGTTCTTTGATGAAAATATGGCCACTCATTTCACCAGCCAGCAATGCACCGGTCTGCCTGATCTTGGCCTTGATAAACGAGTGTCCGGTCTTCCACATGAGTGGTTCACCGCCATGTTCACGGATGAGTGCATCCAGGTGGCGCGTACATTTCACGTCGTAGATAATCTGTCCACCCGGATTGCGCTCCAGAATATCCATCGCATAGAGCATAAGCACACGATCCGGCCAGATCACTCTGCCATCCGCAGCTACAACGCCAAGGCGGTCGCCGTCACCGTCAAATGCAAGTCCGATATCCGCCTGGTTTGCCTTGACCGCATTGACAAGATCTTCCAGATTCTCGGTCTTGCTCGGGTCAGGGTGATGATTCGGGAAGGTGCCATCTACATTGCAGAAAAGACCGATAACGTCACATCCCAGCCCTTCCAGCAATTGCGGGATCACACCACCGGCAACACCATTGCCACAATCAACCACGACCTTGAGTGGCCTGGACAACGTAACATCTCCCCGAATCCGCTCAATGTAGTCCGGGACAACGTTGATCAACTCAACGCTACCCGGGGCAGCAGTAATAAAATTTCTGTTTTCGATACGTTCACGCAGCGACTGAATGGCAGCACCCGAGAGCGTCTCCCCGTCAATAACAATCTTCAGGCCGTTGTAGTCTGGCGGATTATGGCTACCCGTCACCACGACTCCATTCTGGGTATCCAGATAATGCGTGGCAAAATACAATACCGGCGTTGGCACACAGCCGATGTCCTTCACGTCACAGCCGGTTGACACGATGCCGGCAATCAACGCCGCGGAAAGATCCGGCCCTGATAAACGACCATCGCGACCAATGGCAAAGGTGTTACGGCCACGCTGCAGCGCCTCACTGCCAATGGCGCGGCCGATCAGGTTAACCGCATCCCTGGTGAGCGTCCGGTCGACAACACCACGTATGTCATAGGCACGAAATATCGAGGCGTCCACCTCAATGTCCCCGTCATCTGCTTCGATATCCAGTGGATCCTCCTCCAGTATCAGATTATCACTACGAATGGCCGAGCCGAAATCTGCGGCAACACCGGCCTTGATCGTATCTTCATCGAAATCAAGATCATCTTCTATGGCTGTCACAGTCTCCTCGGTCAGGTACTCGCCCTGCGCTTCACGCTCGGTGGCGACAAATTTATGCCCGGACTGATTGACAGACGCCATCTGCGTCATAAATTCAACTGTTTCCCGCACTTCTGTCAGCCCCGACGGGTACTCGCGTTGCACGCGTCCATCACGGAAATCCTTCATGATGGTAACCATGCTGACCTGGTCTACACGCAAGGCATTCTTGATTTTGCGAAACAGGATGATAGTCAACAGGACCAGAACGACGGCAGCCAGCAGAAATGCACCCAGCACCCACATACTGATATTGCCGAGGTAGTACAGGCCGCTGACGGCCGGCCAGTACGCCACCTGCCAGCGGCTACCCGCAATAGGTAATATCCGTTCCGCTGGTCCCTGCTTCACGCTGTTATCACCATAATGGGCAACCGCCACAGGTTTGCCCTTGGTACCGTCCTGCTGTAACTCGATATAACCGTTCAGCTCCTGCAGATCGCCCAGTATATCCTGCAGCACATCCTTTGAAAGCGACAGCATGAGATGGCCAACGACACCGCCACCTGCCGGATCCATCACCGGGCGTACAATATTGACATGCTGTTGCGGTGTATTCAGCAGATGTACTTCAAGAGCAGGAGCACCTGCTCCGGATTCTGCCATGCGCAGTTGTGCAATCGCGGCATAACTCAAGGGTGGCGAGGCCTCCATATCGACCTCGGCAAGACCGGGAGGCAGCAACTGCACATTGATCGCTGCAGGAAAAACATAGCGCAGTGATTCTTCCCTGGAGCGCAGGGATGTCTTGTTGCCGACCATCAGGATATACGCAATATCCGGGTCCTTGGCGAGCAAGGCAGTCGTGGCACCGTAGTGCTTGACAATGGCCGTTATCCGTGCAGCTACCTGCTGGGTAATAATGTTGTTTTCCTGCTCCATGGTTCGCAGGATGTAACCCGACATCAACTTGAAAATAAACGCGGCCAGCAAACCGAGCAGCAGCACACCGGTAACCAGCAACTGCAGACGTATCTTGCCCAGACTGGCTGGTTTCGCATCAACGATCAGCTCTGGCACGGCCTGCGTGCCCACCGGATCAGCAGATGACTTGTTACGCTTGAATAATTTGCCCAGAGAGAACTTCATTGCAATTCTTTTGATCCCTGTTCCTGTGTAAACACCCAATATCTTGAACTGACGGGATATTATCGGCAGATCAGGCCGATAATTTGGCCTTAATGTCGCCCGGTATGTCCAAAGCCACCTGCGCCTCGCCCACTGGCATCAAAATCTTCGACAATTTCGAATTCAGCACGGACCACAGGCACAATCACCATCTGGGCAACCCGTTCACCGGGCTCGACAATAAAGGTCTTTTCCCCGCGATTCCAGCAAGATACGAACACTTGCCCCTGGTAGTCTGAATCAATCAGACCGACCAGATTACCAAGCACGACCCCGTGCTTGTGCCCCAAGCCGGAGCGCGGCAGGAGCACTGCCGCCAAACCGGTATCGGCCACGTGGATCGCCAGCCCCGTCGGAATGAGATGGGTGTCTCCAGGCGCGAGTTCCAGGGGTTCATCCAGGCAGGCCCGCATATCCATACCCGCCGAGCCATCGGTGGCATAGTGAGGCAGCGGAAACTCATTACCGAGGCGTGGATCGAGGATCCTAAGCTGAATCTTTTGCATCAAATTTTATTACCTTCCCCTGAGGGTGACTGTTTTGAAATTGCTCGACAATCAGGTTTAGCAACTGCCTGGCCAGTTTGGCCTTGCCCGTAACGGGTAACACCTGCTCGCCCTTTTCCCAGAACACATGCAGTGCATTTTCCTCACTGTTAAAGCCCAGGCCCGCACCAACCCTGTTGGCTGCGATCAGGTCAATGCCCTTGGCCAGCCGTTTGTCCTGCGCATTACTGGCAACGGCCTCGGTCTCTGCGGCAAAGCCCGCGGTAAAGGGCCCATCCGACAAGGCTGCCACAGCAGCCAGGATATCCGGGTTGCGGATTAATTCCAGTGAGATTTCTGCAGACTCTTTTTTGAGCTTCTGCGACGCAACCACCGCCGGCCGATAATCGGCCACGGCTGCAACACTGATAAATATGTCTGCGGCTGTCACCGCCTGCATGACAGCAGCATACATGTCTGCTGCACTTTCTACATCAATACGCCGCACCCCTGCCGGCGTCGCCAGGTTGACCGGGCCACTAATCAGGGTAACCCCGGCACCCGCCTCGACCGCTGCCGCCGCGACGGCAAAACCCATCCGGCCCGAGCTATGGTTGCTGAGGTAACGTACCGGATCAATGGCCTCACGGGTCGGACCTGCCGTTACCAGTACCTGTCGCCCGGCCAGTACACCGGTCTGAAACATGGCGGACAGCCCCGCCACCAGTTCAGCAGGCTCCAGCATCCTCCCCGGCCCTGTTTCACCACAGGCCTGCAGGCCTGCAGCCGGTCCCAGAATATGGATATTCCGCGCCTGCAATGTGACAAGATTGTCGCCAGTCGCCGGGTTTTCCCACATTGCACGGTTCATGGCCGGGGCAACAGCAAGCGGTGCATCGCAGGCCAGGCAAACGGCTGCCAGCAGGTCATTGGCGCGGCCATCGGCCACGCGGGCAATAAAATCAGCCGTGGCTGGCGCCACCAGCAGAACATCGGCCCAACGTGCCAGCTCGATATGCCCCATGGCCGCTTCTGCTGCCGGATCCAGCAAATCGGTATGCACCGGGTTGCCGGACAGGGCCTGCAAGGTCAACGGGGTAATAAATTCGGTCGCCGCAGCCGTCATGACCACGCGAACGACCGCACCAGACAACCGCAACTGGCGCACCAGCTCGGCACTCTTGTAGGCGGCAATCCCGCCGGTGACGCCCAGCAAAACATGTTTTCCAGTCAGATAGTTCATCAGGCAGGAGTTTACCAGAGGATTGTTTCGTAGGGGAAAGCACTCCTGGAGCTTGAGAGCCCGCAGGTAACACCAACAAATCAACAGCCGCCTACGGGCGCAGGCTCCATTTGCCAGTGTCGCTGTCGCCCTGTCTGTGACATATGTAAACAGATGCATACCATCCGTGACTGGCCGCGCAACGAAAGGCCCCGTGAAAAGCTGCTGACCCGTGGTCCGGCCGCGCTCTCCGATGCCGAACTGCTTGCCATCTTTCTGCGTACCGGAGTCAGGGGAAAAACGGCCGTGGATCTGGCACGTGATCTACTGCACGAATTTGGTGGACTGCGACGGCTGCTGGAAGCCGACCGGCAACGGTTCTGCACACAACATGGCCTGGGACAGGCAAAATTTGCACAGCTGCAGGCCGTCCTGGAGATGACGCGCCGTCACTTGCAGGAGCAGCTACAGCGTGAAGACAGCCTGGATAATCCGGATGCCACCCGCCAGTTTCTTGCCAGCCGCTTGCGACACCTTCCGCATGAAGTGTTTGCCTGCCTGTTTCTGGACAACCGGCACCGGGTCATTGTCTTTGAAGAACTGTTTCGCGGCACCATAGACGGTGCCAGCGTACACCCGCGTGAAGTCGTGCGACGCGCCCTGCAGCACAATGCGGCCGCTGTCATCCTCTCACATAACCATCCCTCCGGTGTCGCAGAACCCAGTCGCGCCGACATCCAGTTGACCCGCCGTCTGACAGAGGCACTGGCATTGATTGATGTCAGGGTACTCGACCATATAGTGGTGGGAGACGGCAACGGGGTGTCATTCGCTGAAAGGGGCTTGATCTAGGCGGTATTGCTGGCGTAATGACAACTAAAATCGTTATTTCTGCGTGTGCGTTGGTGACAAAAATGTCCATCTTTTGATCGGGTTGAACCACTCCCGACTGATCAGAAAACAATTTTCCGGCACTGAAATACTTATCTTATTGATTTCAATCAGATATATCGCAACATCGCATCACAGCCCGCCTTGTAAGCCAATGCTGTTTCTGGTATAAAATGCGCCCTTGCCGCTGATGGCAGACTTTTTTACGAGGTTTAGAACAATGTCCAGAGTATGCCAGGTCACGGGTAAACGTCCGCAAAGTGGCAATAACGTGTCCCACGCCAATAACAGAACCCGCCGTCGTTTCCTGCCGAACCTGCATGATCATCGCTTCTGGGTAGCCACTGAAAAGCGCTTCGTAAAACTGCGCGTCTCTGCCAAGGGCATGCGCCTCATCGACAAGCTGGGTATCGACACGGTACTGTCCGACATCCGGGCCCGTGGCGACAAGCTCTAGGAGAAAACAGCATGCGTGACAAAATCAAACTCGTCTCCAGCGCCGGCACCGGCCATTTCTACACCACGACCAAGAACAAGCGCAACATGCCGGAAAAGATGGAGATCAAGAAATTCGATCCGGTCATTCGTCAACACGTCATGTACAAGGAAGCCAAGATCAAGTAACGCTTCCGATGACTGTCCAGACATAAAAAACCCGGCTCTGCCGGGTTTTTTATTGGCCTGCAAATATACCTGCAGGAGCGGCTCGCAGCCGCAAATGTTTTTTCCAAACGGTTTTTTTTTCTCCATCCCCAATATCGCTGTGGTGAAGCTGTTATTCAAGCGACAGCTGTTAATGCACAGGAAGGATTGGCATAACAACACCAGCCGGTGCCAACACTCAGAAGACCGAATAACTCAGAGAGAAACCAACTCCGTCATCCTGAAGATCATGTTCAACATCGCCGTTGTCGATGTCGTCGAAGGCATGGGCCCAGTAAACCCGCGCAATGAGACGCTTGTAATCAAACAGCAGCCCGACACCGGCACTGGAGATGGTCTTGTGCTTGGGCGTGTAGTCCTCATTCCAGGAACGGCCGTAATCGGCGAACGGCGCCAACCGGAAGCGCGCCTCCCCGGTATACTTTTCCAGTATCGGAATACGGAATTCCAGCGAACCCACCAGGCCATTGTCCCTGACCAACTGGTTCTCGCGGTAACCACGCACGGTATCCGCACCGCCAACCACGAACTTCTCCATTGGCAACAACGGGTCCGGCGTCAGCTGGGCATCGGCGCGCAAGATCATCTCGACGTTGCCACCAAGACGCTCGGCCCACTGAAATTGCCCCAGCCAGGCAAAGAACTCGCCATCCGGCTTCGAGTCATTGTCGGTCGCGCCAAAGATGTTTAATCCAAAGCTGAACATCGAGCGCGCGGCCAGCACACGGTCGCGCGTACGTTTCAACCAGTCCTGCGTGAGACGCAGGGCTGACACGTCACTCTCGCCGTTATCTACCCCCTCGGCAAACGAGAACTTCTCGCCGAGCAGCTCGGTCTCGCTCCATTTGCGCTCGAATACCAGACCGATCCCGATCTCCTCGCCCGGTTTCCGGTAGACCGGGTGCCGCAGCAGCAGACCCAGCGTCTTCGAGTCGCTCTTGATATCGAGGTCATCGAAAGGATCCTCGATGACTTCGGAGTTGGTCTGCTCGTAATACACTCCCAGTTCGGTATCGCGCGCTGTCACCGGGATGCGGTACTCGGCATAGTAATCCTCCAGACCCTCGGTCAGACTGACACTACCGCGCAGCAGGTCGCCCCGCCCCGTCAGGTTGAGATGCTCGCCGGCCAGGGTCACCTGCTCCGCACCAACACTTGGCGGCCTGCGGTTGTCGGCGATCAGGCGTAGCTGGTAAGGCCGGCCCTCGACCACGTCAACGCTGAGCTCGCTCTCACCCGGCCGGGTGCCCGGCGACAGCGTGGCATTGATACGCTCGATGAGCGGGTTCTCCTGCAGGATCTGCAGGCGCTCCTGCAGGCTGTTGACGTTCAGTGGCGGGCCGCTACCGAGCCTGATCCTGTCACCGATATAATCCACCCGCAGGTCATCGTTACCGGCGATCATCAGTGACGTTAGCTCGCCCTCGACAATCAGCAGTTCGATGTTACCGTTAACCACCTGCTGGTCAGGCACCAGGGCACCGGAGTTAATGTAGCCATTCTGGATGTAATGCAGAGTGATCCGGTCACGCGCCTCCAGTAACTCATCGGATGTAATTACCCGCCCCTCAAAGGGCGCCGTGAGCGTTGCCAGCTCCTCGTCCGTGAACACCGTGTTGCCCGTCAGCACGAAACGATTGACAAAGACACGTAACTGCGGCCCGGCGCGGTCGATCGGCTGATCCGGCTGCACCGGCGGCAGCACCAGTTCGGGCACCGGCTTTTGCTCCTCGAATTCAGGCGGTGGCAACTCGGTCTGGCCGGGACGACGGATCTGGTCGACTGCGGCACCGCCGGAGAGCGGCTCGGCAGCAAACCCGGTGGAAAACATCAAGCCAAACCCCAGCATCAGGGCAACACCGCTCCCAAACTGAACAATACCAGCCAGTCCTGTTGGCCTAACTGCCTTGCGCTGCAAACCTGCCAGGCTATGCCGCATCCCGCCTGCCCCCGTTGATTATTTTGTTATTGCTGTTTCTACCCGGCAACTATATTGGAAAGGCAGCGCCTCATCCACCAACAGCTGCGGCCACCGAATTCAGCCCCACCTGCTGCAACAGCGATGCACGCATCTGCCGGTATCTGGTGACATCAGTACCTGACCGCATCAGTTCATCCAGACTCAGCAGGGCGTCGTACCATAGACCGGCGGCAGCATACTGTGCAACACGCGCCTCACCAGATGCTTTCTCCACATTGGCAAGAAGGCCTGCCGGCGGCTCGATATATTCGATCATGCCACTCGACATGATATCACCGGAGCGGTGGACCTGATCCATCACGACAGCTACCGACCACCGGTACTGCACACCCGGCTGCAGATGAACATCAAAATCAGCCAGCGCAATACGCTGTATCCCGGCTGACTCTATACCCGTCAACCTGGCCTCCACCAACGGCTCATAGTCTGTCTCGGCTATCAGTACGAAATCGTAACTGGCTGTCACTGCACGCGAGAGATACCAGAAGAGCACAGGTTGCGACTTCGACGTCAGTCCCATATGCTCCGGCGTCAACACATAGACTTCCGTTGCAGTATCACCTGCACCCCGGGTACCGCCACCCACGCGTACCGCAGGCACACCACGCAGTGGCGGTTTGTACACTGGAAACCCGGCCTCTTCCGGCTCTGCCGCCTGGACTGCCGGGACGCTGACGGCGACACCGGCCAGCACCAACAGGCACAACCCCATGACGCGCGCCGCCCTGCCAACTGATTGTATGCAATTATCCCTCATTTCAGACCTCCTTTGACAACACCTTGTATACGTTCACCGCCCTGCTTTTGCCCTTGAGTTCCAGCGCCCCGACGGATTCGGTGCGGTACGCATCACCCAGAAGACAGGCCGTGGACTCCCCCACCAGGATCCGGCATGACCCCTCTACCGGCTCCATGGGCGGCAATTCCTTGCCGTAGCTTTCCAGTCGCGCTGCGGTATTGACCGTATCGCCAATGGTCGTGTACTTCATGCGCTGCGAGGTTCCCAGGAAGCCAACGACCATCTCACCCGTATTGATCCCGACCCGCATGCACACCGGCGGCAAATCCTGTTTAACGTTCTGGATATTCAGCTGCGCAATAGCCGCGCGCATGGCCAGCGCGCAATCCACGGCATTGCGTGCATCTTGCCGGTATTCTGCTTCGGTGGTACGCACCAGCGGCACTCCGAAATCCGCCATGATGGCATCGCCAAAGTAGTCATCAACAAGGCCGCCGTATTCCAGCACCAGCCCGGCCATGATATCCATGTAGCGGTTCAACCAGGCCATGAGTCTTGTCGCACCCAGTTTCTCCGCCACCGGGGTAAAGTCCTGCAGATCCGAAAACAGCACTGTGCAGGTCACCTCGCGTGCAGCCAGCCTGCCACCCGCCATGAAGTGATCGCGCTGCTTCCAGATTTCCCGGGCCACATCCTCCGAGACCTGGCGCGAAAACAGCTCCATGACCTGACGACGCTGTGCGTTCTCGTAGCTCGTCAGGTAGGCGGCCATCAGTGCTGCTGCCGCCACCCAGCCGATGCCTGCCGGCACCAGCGGTAACCAGAGACCATTGATGAATGCCAGGTAGGCCAGCAGTAGCAGCGCCAGGGTGCCAATGATAGCGGCCGGAACAAATTTCCCGACCGCCTTGAACAACAGGACCAGCGCCACGCCGGCCGCGGTCCAGAACAGGATCCAGACATATTCCTGCACATCGCTCAGCACCCCCATCGGCCGGTCACCATCCAGTGCCGCACGCAGCAACTGGCTGGTTACATGTGCATGAATTGTGTTACCGGGCACGCCCGGCACGCCATGACCGCCGTGCCGGTAGGGGGTAATGAAATCGTCCTTGACGCTGTCGGCAGCGACGCCGATGATCACGACCTTGCCCTGCAGCGCATCCCGCGGAATGACGCCTGCCAGCAATGCGCCCAGCGAGTAGGTCGCGAACGGCTGCGGCCCGCCCCGGTAGTCCATCATGAACTGATAGCCACCCGCATCGGCATCCACATAGCCGCCGTCATTACCCTCGAAGGGCGGCAATGTGATATCGCCAAGCCGCAGGTGCGACGGCTCCGGCTCACCCGCCTGTGGTTGTATATTGCGCGATTGCAGATAGTGCAGGGCAAGACGCAGCGACAGCGAATAGAAGACCTCCACACCATCATCGAGAAACAGCAGGCCACGCCGCACCACACCGTCCGGATCAACCAGCAGGTCGGAGAAACCCACCCGCCCCGTGCCGGTCAGCACACCAGGTGGCGGCACACCGGTCCCGCCATTGTTCCCGACCTTCTCGACTGCGAACACATTGCTGTTCAAGGCGAGTATCGCATCCAGCTGTTCCGTCCCCGGTGGCACCGGCAGGTCGCGGTAGATGTCAACGCCGATGACATCTGGCTGATAGGCCTGAAGTGCCACAATCATCCCGGCCAGGGCTTCGTCCGACAGCGGCCAGCGGCCAAGTTGCTGAATGTCGGCTTCGGTAATGGCGAGCAGCGCTACTCTTGGCTCGACTGCCGATCCACCCTCGTGCAGGCGCAGAAACTGGTCATAGGCCTCAAGCTCGAAGGGCTGCAGGAGGCCCGCTTCACGAACACCCACCAGGCAGGCGAACAACACGATGCCCTGCAGTACACCGAATATTGCGGGTCTGCGCAGGAACTTGCCGGTTGTTCTTATGCTGGCCATGCCCCCTGAATTCCTGTTTCTCCCTTTAAACATTCCAGCACTGTGGTGTCCACCCGCCAGAGGCACTGCGTCCACCCGACCGGCTCTGGCACCGTGCTCACTGCGGCACTGCAACGCACTGCATGTCAGTTCGGTTGACGCGGCAGACAGTCGCCTGCGTACATAACCGGGCTGCGCAATAACAAGAATCACGTCCGGCCAGAACACGCCTGACAGGACCGGTGCCCTTCCAAGTCTACCAGACATGACCGTCTGTCTCCGCTATCAGGCTGCGTGGCCGCGAACCGGTCAACAACCGTCGTTCTCGACAAGTACCTTACCGGTTTCCTTGTCCTTGACCGGCTCACCGTTGTCATCCGTCACCACTGTGCCGGTGAACATCATGGAGTCAACCCGATCGAACTGCTCATCCAGTGCACGCTGCACATCCGTGTCGAACAAGCCGTCATAGATCATCACCCGGCCACGTGCCTCCATCGCCAGCTGCTGCTCGCCAGGCGAAAATAGCTGTTGCTTGTACCAGTCAAGACTATCCGCCCGGGTATTCCCGACGCACACCGAAGTACTGACAATAGCAATCGCAATCAATCTTGTTAAAGTATTCATATCCCTTCCCCTTGTAAACGGCGTACTGATCGACGCCCCGTTTGCCTTATCCACGGCTTCAAGGTACCCGGGAGGTGGAATCTTCTCTGCGTGATGCTGCTGACGGGAATTGTAAAATATTCACACTGGTACGGAGAAACAACCGGAATCCGGCACGGGAACATGCATTTTGGAGACCACCCGCTCCCAATCGGGTATTATCAAAATATAAAAATACAGGGGCAAATCATGCTGAAAGACATACCGATGTTCGCCGGCCTGAGCGACGAGGAACTGTCGCTACTGGAACATCACGCCAATATCCGCAGCTACCAGAAAAACGCCATTCTGATCAACGAGGGTGATGACACGGACTCGCTCTACCTCATCCTGTCCGGCAAGGTCCGCATCTTCATGAGCAACGAGGACGGCAAGGAGATCATTCTCAATGAGCAGGGCCCTGGTGAACACTTCGGCGAACTGGCGTTGCTCGACGATGCCCCCCGCTCGGCCTCGGTGATGGCCATGGAAAAGACCCGGGTGTCGCTTATCTCCCGGCAGGACTTCCGCGAAGTCCTCGGCAGGCATCCTGATATCGCCTTAAGCCTGATACAGGACCTCAGCCGCCGGGTACGACTGCTCAGCGAGAACGTCAAGAATCTCGCCCTGCTCGATGTCTACGGCCGCGTCGCCAAGACCCTGCTTGGCATGGCGAAGGACATCGACGGCATGCTCACCATCGATGACCGCCCCACCCAGCAAGATATTGCCAACCATATCGGCGCCTCCCGCGAGATGGTCGCCCGCATCCTCAAGGACCTCGAGACCGGTGGCTATATCACCATCACCAGGAAGCAGATCCTCATTAACGAGAAACTGCCCAGCGGGTACTGAGGCCCCGCTAACCCCGGCTGAAATCCGGCATCACGGAATCCGGACTACGATCAGTATCCCGGGAATGATATATTCATCAGGGTCAAGGAAAGGACAAGCAAGCAACATGCACTGCAGACGATACAGTCCGGCGCCCGCAATACTGGCCCTGCTCATGCTTGCGGCAACCGCCTGCCAAACAAGCCTGGCAACGATCACTCCCCACGAGCCCGCCACCCTGCTCCAGCAGGCGGGGACTGCCTATCGCTCGGGCGACCTGGAGGCAGCCGCACGCGACTGGGCTGCCGCTGCGGCGACATACCGCGAACAGCATGACGGCGAGGCGGAAGGCAGGGCGCTGGCGCAGGCCGCAGCCGCCAATCTGGGGCTGGGGCGCTACCAGGAGGCCATCCGGCAGTTGGAACAAGCAAGCAAGCGTGCTGAAGAATCCGGCGACCACACCTGGCTGGCCGACATACTCAATCGCCTTGGCAGTGTCTATCTGCAGCTGCCGGATACCGCCACTGCGGAGCCGCTGCTGAACGAGGCACTGCAGCTGGCACGCACCCGGCGGGACCAGTCACTGGAGGCCGCCACACTCGAAAACCTCGGCAACCTGGCAGTCCTGCAGGGAGATATCCCGACCGCCCTTGCGCACTATCGTCGTAGCCTGCAACTGGCAACCGGCACGGGCGACACCGCGTGTGTGGCCCGGGTGGCCACCAGTATCGGCCAGCAGTCGCTTGAGGCCGGCGACCTGGCTG
>Ga0316194_10000698_pt1 | contig 22443 bp, 24 predicted proteins | sample CroRivsedime1_MG_FD_204936 | JGI IMG/M metagenome (GOLD analysis project Ga0316194, IMG submission 204936) | Coastal sediment microbial communities from Maine, United States - Cross River sediment 1 | ecosystem: Environmental > Aquatic > Marine > Coastal > Sediment | place: USA: Maine...
TCAATGAACAATATGAGTGAGCGGGCTTTAATCAGGAATAGAGGTGTTTTCTGGCGAATCCTTTTCGCCATCGGCATCTGCCTGACAAGTGCTTATATGCTGGATGTATCACACGCACGAGAGCCCGAAACCCGGCCTGACCTGAATCGCCTGTTTGTCGACCCGGAATTCGATGAATGGGTCGCCCGTTTTGAACGTCCCGGTCGCGAGGTCTATGAGCGGCGACATCAGATTGTTGCAGTGACCGGTGTTAAGCGAGGAATGAGCGTTGCAGATATAGGCGCGGGAACTGGGCTGTTCACGCGCCTTTTTTCGCAGGAGGTCGGCGAAGCTGGCAAGGTTTATGCTGTCGATATATCCAAAGTGTTCGTCGATAATATTTTGCGCATCAGTAGCGAAAAGAACCAAGGCAATGTAGTAGGTATTGTTAACTCGGCAGCCGAGGTATCCTTGCCGCCTCGTTCCATTGATCTGGCCTTTATCTGCGATACCTACCATCATTTCGAAAAACCACTCGCGATGATGGAATCCATTCGTCGCGCGCTCAGGCCCCGTGGTAGTGTCGTGGTCATCGATTTTCGTAAAATCAAAGGTTCGAGTACACCGTGGGTAATGGAGCATGTGCGCACAAATCAATCCGTCGTTGTGCAGGAGATAGAATCATCTGGATTCCGCCTTGTGGAAGATAACGATTTCCTTCGAAGCAATTACTATCTGCGTTTCGTAGCCACCTCCAGTATTTCGGATTAACAGACAATGCCGGAGTTTGCACTCAATACCCTCGATTACGTAATGATCGGTGCTTACGCGCTGGTCGTGATAGCGGTCGGCCTGTTCTTTGCCCGTCGCGAAAAGGACGCTGAACAGTATTTCCTGGCAGGCCGGCGCATGACCTGGCCGCTGATTGGCGTTTCCCTGTTCGCGTCGAATATCTCCAGCACGACGCTGGTCGGACTGTCCGGCAACGCCTATGGTCAGGGTATTGCAGTCTTCAATTACGAGTGGATGGCGGCGCTGGTACTGATTATTGTCGCCGCGTTCTTCCTGCCATCTTATCTGCGCGCCCGGGTCTTCACCATCCCTGAGTATCTCGAACAGCGTTTCGACCGGCGCTCGCGCTATTACTTCTCGGCGCTCACGCTTTTTCTGAATGTTGTTGTCGATACTGCCGGAAGCCTCTATGCAGGCGGATTGGTGGTCCAGCTTATTTTTCCGGAACTGCCTCTGTGGCAGATCATTGCGGCGCTGACCCTGGTGGCTGGCATCTACACCGCGGCGGGTGGACTCGCGGCAGTCATGTACACAGACGCACTGCAGGCGGTTCTGCTCACCGCCGGGGCCTGCGTCATTACCTATGCGGCCTGGCAGCGGATCGACGGCTGGGAATCTGTTCTCGCTGTGACACCGCCGGAACAGCTTTCGCTGATTCTACCCGCGACTGACACGCAGTTGCCCTGGCCGGGCCTTGTCACCGGGGTATTTCTTATCGGATTCTATTTCTGGGGTATGAATCAGTTCATGGTGCAGCGCTTGCTCAGCGCCCGCGATCTGCAACACGGCCAACGCGGCGCACTCTTCGCCGGTTTTTTGAAACTGTCAGTGCTGTTCATCATGGTAATGCCGGGGCTGATGGCGCGCGTGCTATACCCGGAACTGCCCAGCCAGGATCTGGTATTCCCGACGCTGATGTTTGATTTGCTACCAGCCGGTTTGCTGGGGTTGGTACTTGCAGGGCTGTTGGCGGCGCTTATGTCGAGCATTGACTCGACCCTCAATTCAGCGTCAACACTGGTCACCATGGACTTCGTCCATACCCGGGCACCCGGCATCGACCGGTACAAGCTGATGTGGATCGGGCGTGGAGTAACGGTAGTATTCATGTTGCTCGCTATGGCCTGGGCACCACGGATCGCGGAGTTCAGTTCCCTGTTTAACTACCTGCAACAGGTGCTTGCCTACGCAGTCAGCCCGGTGGTGGCGGTACTGGTAACCGGCATGTTCTGGCGCCGTGCCAGCGCAGCCGGGGCCTTTGCCGCTCTGATCGCGGGCTTCCTTGGTGGCGCTGTGTTGTTTGTAGTCAACGCCGTGCTGGCGCTGACGGAAATACATTTTCTTTACATTGCGCCCATATTATTCGTACTCAGTATATGCGTGCTTACACTAGTCAGTCTGCGTGAGGCACCGGTTAAAGGTGTGGAGGAGTTGATGTGGCGGGCTGAGAACAGACCAGAGCGACCACATGCACAAGCACTTCACTGGTACGGCGACTTTCGGGTCCTGTCGCTGGTGCTGCTTGTTTTGACCGCGTTTCTGGTTGGTGCATTTGCCTGATGGTGCATCTATCGATAACAATATAAAATATGAAAGGATAAATTAAAAAGGGACGGGAGGACTAAATTAGGTCTATCCTTGAGAGCGAATATTATTTGATAAAACATGCTAAAGACTGACATGAAAAAATGCCTGGCATGGGTACGGCGTTATAACCTGATCTGGTTAGGGATTCTGATTGGAGCAGGTTTCTACGTTGCCGATGTATTTATTGATGTCTACCTGTTTAATGAAGGCGATATCCTTGGCCAGCTTCTGCACCCCGCCCCGATTGAAGCATGGATACGTATCATTGTCCTGGTCTTGACTACCATATTTGGCGTTTATGCTCATGTCCTGCTTCAGCGTTCCAGGACTGCAGAGCAATTTTTCTACACCATAATCGAAAATATTCCGGATATGGTCTTTATCAAGGAGCCTAAAGAACTTCGTTTTGTTCGTTTGAATCACGCTGGAGAGAAACTGCTGGGTTACACAAGGGAGGAGTTCATTGGAAAAAATGACTACGACTTTTTTCCTAGAGAACAGGCCGATTACTTCATTGAAAAGGACCGTGGAGTTCTTGAATCCGGCACGACACTGGATATCCCTGAAGAAGAAATCGATACCAGGGCTCTGGGAAAGCGCTACCTGCATACAAAAAAGGTGCCAATAAAGGATAGCAATGGCGATTCAATATTTCTCCTCGGAATCTCCGAGGATATGACGGAACGACGAAGCGCGGAAATAGTGCTTAACGACGAAAGAGAACGGGCAGAAAAATATCTGCAGGTTTCCAAGGCTATGATTGTCAGTCTTGATCGTGAGGGTTTAATAACCGTTATTAATCGGAGAGGTTGTGAGATCCTTGGTTACGCTGAAGATCAGCTGCTCGGGAAAAACTGGTTTGAAATTGCGCTTCCGGAAGCGGACAGAGACAAAATATCTGAAGTGTTCAGGGCTATTATGGCGGATAACTCGGAGCTGTTCGCCGACTACGAAAACGAAGTAGTGAGGAGAGATGGCGAAATCCGCTACATTGCCTGGAATAACACCCTTCAGCGCGATGAGAATGGTGAAATCTGCGGCATTCTTTCGTCAGGCCAGGATATTACCAGGCGCAAGCAGGCGGAAGACCAGTTGCGCTTGTCGGCCACCGTTTTTGAATACTCAAACCAGGGCATTCTGGTTACCGACAAAAGCAATAAAACGGTTTCTACCAATCCGGCATTTTCAAATATTACTGGCTATTCGTTCGACGAAGTTCGCGGTAAATCCCCGGCTTATCTGCAGTCGGGTTTTCACGACGAAGAATTTTACCAAAACCTGTGGCGATCGATAAACGAGCAGGGCTACTGGAAAGGGGAAATCTGGGATCGCCGCAAGGACGGTAAATCCTATCCTTCGTGGCAGACGATCAGCGCTATCCGCGATGAAGCGGGGGAGATTACCCACTATGTGTCTATATTCTCGGATATCACGCCGATAAAACAGCAGCAGGCAAGCCTTGATTTTCTGGCACATCACGATCCATTGACCGGCTTACCCAACCGCTTGATGCTCGACGATCGGCTGGAACACGCCGTCCAGCAGCACCTGCGTAATCATGGCCAGATTGCGGTGTTCTTTATTGATCTGGATGATTTCAAATATGTCAATGATACGTTTGGTCACGCAACCGGTGACCGGCTGTTAAAGGCAATAGCGGATATGCTGCGGGAAATGTTTCGTGACGAAGATACCATCGCACGATTCGGTGGGGACGAGTTTGTTATATTGATCCAGTCATTCGAGTCGCAGGCCGCGCTTGAACTGATTGCGGAAAAAATCGTTAATGAAGTCTCGGAAACTCTAAACATCGAAGGAAACGAGATCACAGTAGCAACCAGTGTCGGTATTGCAGTGGCACCATCCGGTGGCACAGATCCCCAGACCCTGCTGCGTTCCGCCGACAAGGCGATGTACCAGGCCAAGACAATGGGGCGCAATCGCTACCATTTCTACAGACATACATAAATAAGGGTCAGACTTTACATTAATCATTCAGCTTTTTTCTGCCAGTATAGTGATGCTATCGACAACAGATGCGACTGAAATATGATTTCAGTATTCAACATCCCTTCAAAGTAACTATCAATAAGAATTGCGTCTTTGAATATCTTTATATTAAATCCGGCCTGTGCCCCGGGTATTGTCTGAACAATGCCTAATAGAGAAGAAGGAAAATTGACTTTTAACGTTACATGGTACGGATAATAACCATCAAGAAATTTTCGGTGAAAAGGGCCATTGACCAGGCTGAATGTGCCGTTTGGGTTTTTATAGAAAATACGTACTTCGGCCTTAATACACAACTCGGCATTATGTGTAGTGTTTGTGAGTTGGACCGATTGCCCTTTTACCAGGACAGTCTCGATATTGCGTTTTGAAGTTACTTTCAGGTCGCGCATTGATTTGTAGCGATAGACTACTTCAGCATCTGGCACCGGATCGAGGTGCTTGTAACATTGTTCAAGCATCACCCAGCCATTCTCGATACTATCCTGGTTTATAGTTAAGATATTAAGGGAATGAAGGACGGGTTTTTCGGGTGGTTTAGGCAGGAATTCAAGCTCACCTTCATTGATCTGATCAGGTGAAAAACTCTCATCCTCATTAAACCACTTTTCCTGTTCATCTGGTGTTATCTCTTCATCTGCGCAAATATGAGAGGAAAGTAATGACAGAGCGAGGAGGATAATTATCTTCATGGCCTGTCAAAGAATCCCTGCGCATTGGTCAGGCGTACTTTCTTTTCCACTGTTGCGGGAAGTTGTTTTAACCAGTTTCGATGAAAGCGGAGGAAGTCATCGTAGTGTTCCCAGCCTTCATCAGCTTCATACCAGCGATAAATTTGATGGGCGTTCCAGACCGGATCGGTTCCTGTCATGATGCGGTCCTGATACTGGATAATGAATTCCCGCCATCCGGGCAAAAGTACACCCTGGTTGTCGGTAAGCTGGCCATAGTGGTCCGGATCTCTTGCTGCAAGATCCAGCCACACACTAGCGCAGGCCTGCATCACAGGTTCAAGCTGTTCCGGTTGTAAAGCACCGCCGGCATGAGCCCATATGAACCGGACATCAGAAAACTTCTCGCAGATGGGCATGAAGTAGCGGGAATCGCTTGCATCGGTATGAATCAGAAACGGCAGTTTAAATTCTCGTGCCAGATCCAGTAGCCCGGTAAAGACAGGGTTATTACGACTCGGCCCAATCCCCGCTGTGAGATGTACTTCCCCGATCCCACCGAAACGACCCGTCTGGAGGCGGCTGTGGATTTCATTTAACAGATCTTTATCCAGGTACCAGTTTAAACGGTTCCCGGCTTTATAGTACGGCGTGGCAAAAGGGATGATCCAGCCATCACCGGCGTTGGCCATCTTCAGGGCAAAATCAGTCGGTTCACTCGATACGGTTGCCAGCACCACGTTATTCTGCTGGAGTATTTTGAGCGTATCCTCAACATCAATCACTTCAGCGTGCGTGTAGTTATAGTGGAGATGAATATCGGCAAACGCAGGTTGCCCGGAATGAGGAATGCTTGCGCAACCCGTTAATAAAAATAAAACGAAAAAAACAATGCTGGTGGAATTGAGGTCGGAGCACATAGTCGGCTAATATTAGCTGGTTGGTATATTAGTGAGAATATGTACTTTAACCCTAATTGTTCTATTTGTTCTATTTCTTTCTTGATAATCGGCCTACCTGAAGAAAATCTCCATCGTTGGGTTATCAAAATGCCGCTCTAACCTGCGGTTGTAACGGGCAATGGATATCACCATAACACCACTAAGGATCAGAAATGCCGCAACTATAATTGACAGAAGCGGCGGGTAGACCACCAGCAGTATTCCCGCAAGAATAAGTACGATTCCTGCAACCATTTCACTTTCTCCTGTATCAGTTCACCCATAAGGTGGATATAGGTGCTGTGATGCCATTTATCAAGCTCGTTAACAGAGACCTCAATCAGACCAGGCTGTATACGTGGATGGCTGATGCCGGGCAGGCGGATACACAGCTGCCACAGCCGCTGCATAGCATCTCTTCAAGGATCGGGACCGATGTATTTCCAACTTGCGGGCGAAAACTGATTGCCTTGTTCGGACAGGATTCGCCGCAGGCAGTGCAATCTGTACCGCTGTTTGTTAAGCAGGAGTTGGCAATGAAGGCTTTAACCTGCCAGGGGTTTTCGTCCGGGGGGCGTAACCCGCCAGGTTCGCAGACTTGTGAGCATTTGCCACAGAAAGTGCAGCCGCCTCTGGAAAAATCGACCTCCGGATAGTCGCCTCTACCACAGATGAGAATGTGCTCGGGGCAGGCATGGGTACATTCGCCACAATGGTTACACGTCTGGATGAAATATTGTTCTGCGATTGCCCAGGGAGGACGGCAAGGTGTGTTGCGTGTGGAGAACAGGTTGCCCAATAAATGGAATTCTTCGGTAATCAACTGCATCAGTATTACCTCTTATTTTTTATGTATATTTACACTTTGCATGCCAATACCACCCCCCGGCATTGATCTGAATCAAACAAGGTCAAGTTTCCTGTCTGAAGGCCCTGAGCGTCAGGGGATCAGCGATTTTTCATCGGCCTCATTAGCTTCTTCGTCAGTTTCATCTTCCCAGCTATAGGTTTGTTCTACCGGCGCAGGATCGCGGTTTTTAAGCACGATAGCCATTACGACACCGATAACTGCGCCGAAGAAATGCGACTCAAATGAGATGCCGGGTTCAAGCGGGAAAATTCCCCAAATCATGCTGCCGTAGAGAAAAAATACAATCATGGAAAGCGCAATAGCGCGCTTGTCCCAGCGCAGGGCGCCAACCACAAACAGGAAAAACATAACCCCGAACGTCAGGCCGCTTGCGCCAATATGGTACGCATCGCGCGCAAACAGCCAGACACCCAGGCCGGAACCGAGATAAACCGTGGCTAGTACGGTTTTTGCGGATTTGGGGTAGCCGTAAAGAAGCGCTGTACCCAGGATAATGATCGGCAACGTATTGGCGAACAAATGAGACCAGGAACCATGGATAAGCGGCCCCGCAAGGATACCCACCAGCCCGCCGGGTTGCAGTGGATAAACACCATACCGCACCAGTTCCAGATGAAAAACGACCTCTGCGCTCCTTGTGACCCATAGCAGCGCCACAAATGCCGCCGCCAGACGGAAAGAATGACGTAACCGGTTACGGTCGTCTTGCAGCGATATGGGTATGGAAGGCACGGTGGGCTGCTGTCCGACGGATCGAGACAACTATACATGGGGCCATTACCCTGATTATCAACTTTTTGGTAACAGGATCGCAGGCATTAAACAAGAGGCTGTACGCAGCCGCCCAGCGGGCGGCCACGCCTGACCCTCGGTACCTTCTATTGATACCTCCCCGGTGCCTCCAATCCCCACTATAGTTGCTGAAACAGGCTTTTTAAGCCCTTAGATAAGCTGTGCGTGCAGGTGCTGTCGCTTTACGCGAGTCAGAATCTCGCCCGAGTTGGTCCTGCCCGTGTCGTAGTCAACCACCATCAGGTGATGTCGTGTTGTATTGAAGTGCGCACTGGTTACGCCGCCCACCTGTTCAACAATGGACTCGATATTCTGCCGACGTTGCTCGTCCAGAAGTTCATCGACATGCACTACGACACTGTTTTTTACCTGGCTGTTTCTTAGCTGTTCAACGCTCATCATTGTTACTCCTCGTCCCTGGTTTGAACGAAATAACCGCAAGCAACGGCTATGCCAAATAAAAATAATTATTAATAACAGCAACTTACAATTTTACGAGATCAATGCAGCGTGCACAGGTTGTTCCCTGGAAACGACAATGGGTTTCGCCACAGGCCTATCGACCAGAATTTATTCGGTTTTTTGTGTTCCCCGATGGCGACATACACGCCAGGAACCAGGGATCCTGAGCGGGTGGTTTTCCCCACGATCCGCTGAGCCGCAAAGAAAATGGCGAAACAGTGGCATAAAAACAGGGTGCCAGTCGTCTAACCGAGGGAGGATCTTTCCCTGTCTATGTTTTCGAGCCGGTCAGGGTTAAGTAATTTGATTTATATCAAAATATCCCAAGCCGAAAGGGCCTATTTTTGATATCAAGAGGAAGCGGCGGCACACAATACTTCTCAACACGAACACGAAGGAAACAGAACCATGATTTGCCAAAACCCGGATTGTCTGGGACATTATGATTTCGACAATATCGCTCATTATGCAAAGAGGCGCTTTGTCGATGGTTGCTCCACGGTTGCATTGCTGGAGCAGGCTGGATCGGAGCGCGAAAAAGAACAGATCGCTTTGGTCTCCCTGTTGGACGTAGAGGACGATCAGATTCGAGACCTCGAACTGAGTTGTAAGCACGACAGGCAATGCAAAGTGCTGGATTGCAGAGACAGATTGAAGGAATTAATCCGGAACGAACTCGATATTCAGTGGAAGAATTAACAGGGACAGGTGATTTGTAACAGATCCGTTTTCCGGGTATCTCCCCGCCAGTCAGAGAACCTGGCCTTAATTATGGCTTCTACCTGGCTGGCAGTTGGGCAAACTTTAAAGCCCCTGCTTGCATAGTACCAGATCAGATTCCCCTGTCTGTCAATCAGAAACAGCGCAGGATGGGGCAGGTTCTTTTCGTTTCCTATATCGTATTGCCGTGTAACCACAAGGTCTTCATCGCTCATAAAAATATATTTCTGTCCAAACTGTCTGCAGCCAGGCTCACCTGTTATCCGTCATCACTGGCAAAGAAAATGGCGGCGCCGGTTGATTCACTTCAAGTGTTATCCCGGAAAAATCTGCATAAGGCTTCTCAGGCGATAAAGTCTGGCTATCCACCGGAGATATACTGCATGCTGTGAATAGCGAGATAACGGGTAGTAACAAAAGAACGCTACAAATACGAAACATGGTGATGCTCTCAAATGAAATCCGATCGAATCGCTGGAAGAAAAAAGAGCAGGTATTACCACTCCTTGCCGGGCCGCGTAATAGTATGGTGTACAAAGTCATATAGACACAAGGAGGCCGTTCTATCACAATGTCGCAGATTAATTTGGGGTAGCGTGCTGATGTCATTTCTGGCTTCCGCAAACGCCACGGGTATTTCGGTGGGTGATATGGCGCCCGGGTTTGATCTTACCGACCAGCAGGGCCGGCAGCACTCGTTGCCGGACTATCGCGGCCAGTGGCTGGTATTATACTTTTATCCAAAGGATGACACGCCGGGTTGCACCAAAGAAGCCTGTTCGCTACGCGACGAATTTGCAGCGTTTCGTCAGCTCGATGTTACGGTGCTGGGCGTGAGCCTCGACGATACCGATAGCCACGCGGCCTTTGCGAAGAAATACCACCTCCCGTTCCCTTTGCTTTCAGATGCCGGTGGGAAAGTCGCGAAGGCCTACGGCTCGCTCGGAGGTTTCGGTCCCATTCGCTACGCCAAGCGTCATACCTTCATCATCGATCCGGACGGGCGCATTGCGCGGGTGTGGCGTAAGGTTAACCCGGCAGTCCATAGCGGCGAACTGCTGGAAGCATTCAATGCATTACGAACCGAACATTAACAACGCGCTGCATTATTAAGCGACTGTTTTTCATAAATAATCTTAACAATTATTCTGCTATCGCTTTCCGGATCAGTGGAATCAGTGGTTCCGGTAATTTGAGTTCTCCCGACAATGCAAACTTCTGGCCCTGTTCAGTCATCTTGTTCCATGTCCGGCGGATGATGCGGAGCCACTTCTCCTCATCGTATTCCGGGTGTTTGCCTGCGAATTCGAGCATGTAGTGTTCGATAAATACCAGGGCCGCAACGTCTTCCAGTAACTGCGTGTCCGGGTTGGTCTTTGGTTCCCGTTTTCCCACTGCCTGCCTGACACGTTCGATGATGTCCTCCGAACAGCCAGCCTGTATCAAAAAGCCAGCTGCAGTCTCTGCGTGAAAATTATAGAGTTCCGTACGCCATTTATGATAGCCCTGACGGTTCATAGGGAAGGCGTTGCGGGGTGATTTCCAGCGCTGGATATGCTGGGCGCGCACCGCCAGCTTCATGGCATCATCGGCTTCCGGTGTGTAGCGCTCGAGCATGTCTGACATGCGATGGGAGTAGAGGAGTTCTTTCGGATATTTTTTTCCGCTATCGGACGCTTCATTCGGGTCTTCAGCGTTTGCGGCATCGATCAGGGTGATGGCTTGCTCGAATTGGTGTTGGGTGCGTGACATAGAATATTGGGTCCAGGGTTCATATACGGTTAATGTTTACGGGTTGTTATATTAGCGGGGAATGTGCCCTGATCCCATATATTTTGTTAGTGGCGGGGAAGGGCAGGGAAGGTTGCTTTCAGGAACAAGACTGTCTAAGTTATCGTTTTCAGGTGACAAATACGAATTCGCCTGCCACGCCACAGAAGGAGAACTAACATGCCAAAGAATGCAGCTGTCCGTCCATTATCCATAGCGCTGGGGGCGGTATTCACGATTTCCCTCGCAAACATCGCCATCACTAACGCGGCAGAAAATCCGTTCAGCATGAAACCGCTTTCCGGCGGGTATATGGTGTTGGCAGAAGGCAAGTGCGGCGAAGGAAAATGCGGTGCAGGCAAGGGTAAAGGCGGTGAGGGCGGGTGCGGTATGGCCCGCATGGATACTGATGGTAATGGAAAGGTCACCAAAGACGAATTCATGCAGGGACACGAAGCCATGTTTGAAAAAATAGATCAGAACAGTGATGGCGTGATCGATCAGTCAGAAAGCGAAGCCCATATGAAGAAAATGATGGGTTTCATGAAAGAAGGCAAATGTGGCGCAGGCAAGTTCGATGGTTCAAAATAGTAGTCAGCCAGAGGGAAGCAACGATGGGAAAACCAACTGAAGAAGAACTCGGAGAAGCTCTGAAGGAAGCACAACGGATGCGCGAGCAGGGCGAAGACCCGCACCACGTGGCAAAGGCTTTGCTCAATCTGAATTACCAAAGCGGATTTCTTGTCGGTGTGCTGCAAGCGGCCGAAAACTACCTGCAGAGCGGTATGGCGGAAAGGGAACATACGCAGCTGGTCATAGCTCTGGATAAAGCCCGCGCAGCGGATGATATGGGCGCCCACCGGGAGCGGCCGTCCCTGGGGCTTTAGTTCATGAGCCAGGTGCAAGGATTATGCGAGAGTGAAATAAATGCAGGTACCTTTTCCTGTCTCGCCTTCTGCCCATACCCTCCCGCCATGACGTAAGATAATACGTTTAACAGTTGCTAAGCCAACTCCATTTCCAGGGAATTCTGTTTCATTGTGTAAGCGATAAAATGGTTTAAACAGCATTTTGACGTAAGCCATGTCAAATCCCGCGCCATTGTCACAAAGGGAATAGACAGTTTCGTTATCTACCTGTTTGGACCGGAAGGAAATCTCGGCATCGTCCCGCTTTGCAGTGAATTTCCATGCATTATCCAGCAGGTTTTGTATTGCGATTTTTAGTAATTCCGGATCGCCAATGGCGTGCAGACCCGGCTCTACATGAAAGGTGGCCGAACGTTCCGGTGTGCGAGATGTAAGTAGTTGCGCATGCGTGGTGGCCAACTCGCTGAGATCTACTCGGCGATTGTCGAGGCCCTTTCTTGAAATACGTGAAAGCTCAAGGATATCGTCAATGAGCTGTGCCATATGCGTTCCGGCACTAATTACTCTTTTAAGATCACTCCGCTCGGTTTTGCTGAATTTGTCGCGAGCGCTTTCCAGAAGGATCTGGCTAAATCCGATAATAGAGCGCAAAGGGGTGCGTAGATCGTGCGCAATGGAATAGCTGTAGGATTCCAGTTCCCGGTTGCTGGCCTCCAGTTCCCGGGCGCGTTGATCCAGCAAAATCGTGTTTCGTAATGCACGCCAATATTCCTTATTAACGCGGTTTGCGACACCAAACATGAAGGTGCAATAGGTAACAAACATCAGCGTGATAGCGATGGATTCCCTGGTTTGTAGGGCAGCCGCTGCTGCAGTCGCTGGCAGTAGTAGAAGTGACAGAAATACCAGGATAAGGCGTCTATGGATGGAAAGCGTGTTAATGGCACCAGCCGAGATCCCCGCTGTGCTTAACAGTGTCATCATCGCAGTCCATTCAAGTGCGTAGAAATGCACCGCAAAGGCGCACATACCGCCCCAGACAGCAGCCAGTATAAGCGTACAGGCAGTAAAGCCACTAAGCCATCGTTCAGGTTTGAGTGAGTAACTGGTATCGAAGCGGTAAATCAGCCAGGTGCGAATAACAACGAGCAAAAGGATCGCTATGCCCGCCGGTAGCATGACCGCAGGATGGTCATCACTATACGGTGTAAAGGTAAAAATTATGACGTAAAGCGTAAGGTAGACCAGGCCTGATGCTCGCGATCGCTTCGCCATATCGCCGTCGGCAAGATGATGCAGAGATACGTGATGTGCGGCAACGGCCATGCTTTACACTATACGCCAAGCCGGTGGCAGATAGATATTCCGTGCAAAGGAAATTTGGGGCCAGATCACATATGCTGCGAATATTTACTATTCGCCGGCTCTTCATGATGAAGCGATGTCAAAAAAGTCAGCATGGACAAGGACCTCGCTCTAACTATTAAGCAGTATGTGGATGAACCTGCTTCGGTTACGCATTACGACCCAGATAGACGGTATTAGCCGACTCACCACCTCTATACGGATTCGGAAAAGTCACGACATGCGCCTCAGAAGACTGGAATACACTGTCAAGTAAACGGGTGAACCCGGCATCCGGGGGATCATTGGACCACAACCCGAAGACGCCGCCGGGATGCAGTTTATCAGCAAGATTGCGGAGTCCCTGCGGCGTGTAAAAAGAACCGTTACCCGGATTAAGCCAATGGTTCGGAGAATGATCGATATCCAGTAACACAGCGTGAACCCGCCGGTTCGTGTTGGTGCGATCGAACCCCATGCCGGATGACAAAGCAACGTCAAAGAAATCTGCGTGGACGAGAGTACAGCGAGGATCTGATACCAGTGCCTTCCCAAGCGGCACCAGACCCCGACGGTGCCAGTCGATAACCGGCTGCATCACCTCAATCACAGTGAGCGATCGGACAGACGGGTTTTCCAGGGCCGCCACTGCGGTATAGCCCAGTCCCAACCCGCCAACGACAATATCCAGGTTGGTGCCTTCAAGTTCGGTGAGTCCGAGTCTTGCCAGCTGAATTTCGGCTTCGGTAAACAGACTGGACATCAGGAACTCTTCGCCAAGTTTTACCTCGTAGAGAATTTTTCCTTCGAGTCTGGGTTCCGAGCGGCGTCTGAGACTGATGTCACCCAGCGGTGTTTGCTGGTAGTCCAGTTCTTCGAATTCAAATGTCATAGGAGTTAAAGAGGACAGTGGCAAATTGCAATCATTACGGGTTTTCAACGATCATCGGTTTTTAGTTGATCGGGCAACGGCAACACATTGACGTCAGAGTTTGTTTCAAATACCTCGTAGGGTATACCTTCAGGCGGTAGATTCTGTGTGTACTGCCAGATCCCCTGTTTATCTTTCCACTTGTACAGGGTTACCGACGTCGACTTCAGGCCCGTATCCCTGAGTAGATCGCTGGTATCTTTGCGCAGCTCAGGGCTCCACCACAAGACCAGTGCGGCGACAATACAGAGCATGAACAGAATCAGCAGGAAATTTTTCATAGGGCCTAATCATAATGAAAAACGCGCCCTTGCCCTATTTATTTTTTCCGCGTGGAAACGACCAATGCGGCCACGGATACTATTGATATCGACTGGTCCGAGAGCGGCTTGATGCCTGGTGTTATGTGCAGAAAATTATGAGAAATGTAAAAAAATCGAGTTTATTGCGGATAAAAAATTGACCTCATCTATGACTGATGCCGGCCGGGATAAGCAGCAGCTTCGGAGACTGGGCTACCGGCCGAGAACGAATCAAGAGGGCAGAGGGCTTGGTTTTTCTGGATTCAGTCGCGGAGACGGGTAAATGACGCCTGAGTGAAGGCGGGGTTTCCCCCGCTGGCGAATTCGGCGTCCGGTACTTCCCCGGATCTTTCGTGCGGCCTAAGCTTAAACTTGCCGCTTGCCTTTAGACGCTTCAATCACTCAGGTGGTGCACCCTGCGCAGCACGGCTTGTCTGGCGGTACTTCCACCTTTCTCGCAGTGGTATCAGGTCTTCCTGACGCCTCTTGCGCGACTCCGTGCTACGGGGTCACATAACAAGTATAGACCAAAAAACCAAAAAGTGGGCAGTGACGAAAAGCAATCATTCTCATTTGTCACTGGCCCCTTTAAATCCGCGATTTCTGGCTCAGGATAAACACGGCACCGCAGAGCATCACAAGCACCACGATGAACTTTACCAGGATAGTCGCCTCGGTAAAAAATGCCAGGTAAGTGAAACTTGCTGCCATCGTGACAAGCGCAAGAAGCTTCGCCTTAACGGGAATGATTCGATGTGAGTGCCATTGAGTTAAAGGTGGGCCGAACAGTTTGTGCGCATAGAGCCAGTCGTGAAAGCGCTTCGAACTTCTGGAGAATGCCCACAGGGCAAGCAACATGAACGGAGTGGTCGGCAGGCCGGGCACAACAGCACCCACGGCACCCAGTCCGAAAAAGCTCCAGCCAAGCAAAAAGTACACAGACTTCATACGCTGTAATAGTATAGAACGAATCACCGAGAACTGGCACGGTATTACAGGAAAACGCATATGGAAAGCAATGACACCATGACCATCAACCAACTCAACAAAACCCACGCCATTCGCGGCCAACTCGAATTCATAAAAGGCAAGGGCGGTTTGCCCCTGGCCAAAATCGACAACGGCGGAGCCCGTGCCCTGGTCTCGGTCTATGCCGGCCAGGTGCTTTCGTTTCAGCCCGCGAATCAAGCGCATGACCTGTTATTCCTCAGCGATGCGGCGTATTACCAGTCAGGCAAGGCCATCAAGGGAGGTATCCCGGTCTGCTGGCCCTGGTTTGGGCCGGATCCCGAGGGCCGGGGGCGGTCGGCACACGGGTTCGTGCGCAACCGGCCGTGGACGGTTCGTGCCACCGAAACCCTCGCCGACGGTGATACCCGGATTACCCTGGGGCTGGTGGACAGCGCCGAAACACGCGCTATCTGGCCCGCTGCGTTTGACCTTTCACTGGAGGTGACGGTTGGCAACGGGCTTCGGGTAGAGCTGCTTACCCGCAATACCGGCGACCAGCCGTTTACCCTCACCCAGGCATTGCACAGCTATTTCAATGTCGGGGCGATCAGGCAGGTGCGGGTGCTTGGCCTGGAAGATACCGACTACCTCGACAAAGCCGGGGATGGCAGCTGCCACACCCAGAGCGGGGCAGTCCGGTTCGACCAGGAGGTCGACCGCATCTATCTGGATGTACCACCCAGGCTGGTCATCGAGGATGCAGCTCTTGGCCGCCGTATCAGCATCACCTCCACCGGTAGTCATACCGCCGTGGTGTGGAATCCGTGGGCGGATATTTCAGCCAACATGGGTGATCTCAGGGACGATGATTTTCAGCGCTTTGTCTGCGTGGAAACGGCCAACGCGGCCACGGATAGCATTGAGGTCAAGCCGGGCGTGGAGTATCGGCTGGGAGCGGATTACCGGGTGGAGTGCATTTGAGCCAAATTTATTTGATGGAATTAGTCTACACTACATGAAGTATTACACGCGCTAACGCGAGAAGGATTTCATGTGCCTGATCCTACGCAGCTCCTGAACACATCACGCCCCGGTATCTACATAGAGGTGAACCAGGACCCACGTTTAAGCGGCGATCTGGTGCAATTGGAGACCGAGGAAACGCTATCAGCTCCAACGCGCTGTCGGGCTACATTTATTAATGTTGCCAACGGTCCCGACGGACGTCCGGATTACACGTATTTTGACCTAAACGATTTTGATTTCGGCAGCGATCTGTCCATTTTTGCAGGGGTAACACCCGATACACTTTATCGATTGTTTTACGGACGCATTAATTTAGTCGGAGCACAATATCCTGACAAACGTCCACCGGAGATTGTCATCGAGGCTGAGGATGCTTTCCAGGAATTACGCATGAAAGACCGCACGCGTACTTTCGAAGACGTGAGCGACGAAGACATCATTCAGCAGATTGCTTCAGAATACGGGCTAAGTGCGGAAATCAGCCTGGATAGTCCAGTCCACCGCCGTGTCAAGCAGCTCAATCAAAGTGACTTTTCGTTTCTTCTGGACCGTGTGCGTGCTGCCGGTGGGGCAATGTGGATGGAACCCAATAAGCTTATTGTCAAAAAGGACATCGATGCGCTGGCCAATCCGGAAGAGCTGGAATACGGCGCAGCACTTAAACAATTTGTGGTACAAGGCGATTTACGTAATCAATGTACTTCGGTTGGTGTGGCCGGTTGGGATATTCGCAGCAAGACACCGATTCGCCACAGTGCCACGGACGCCGTACTTGACATTGAAAACACGGGGAAAACAGGGGGGCGCGCATTTGAGGAAGCCTTTGGTCAGCGCCTCCAGGCGCTGGTTCACGACGTGCCCGATTCCAACGAAGAAGCCGGGTATCTGGCCGAAACCTATTACCGCGAGAAGGCTGAGCAATTCGTGACCGGGGTCGGCATAGCAGAACCGTTGCCCGCTCTTCATGTGGGACGCACAGTGGATATTCGCGGCGTCGGGAAACTTTTTGAAGGAACCTATGTTGTGACCAAAGTACGACATTGTTTTGATACAACAGATGGCTTCCGTACCGAATTCAACGTCAGGCGCGCATGGATTGGCGAAATCAGAGAGATCATAAAGGTGAATAATCATGCCGGTAAACCGAAGCGAAAAAAGCGGAAATCAGCCGCCAGAAAGTGACATCCTGCCCACACATGTTACGCCGAGCACACTAAGCGTGGCTCAGCCTCCCATCGAAAGCGTTCCCGCGGAACGATGGTACGGCGTTTACCCGGCCACCGTACGTGATAACGATGATCCGGAAAATTTAGGCCGGGTTAAAGTGTTGCTTGTCTGGGCGCCTGATTCAGCAGGTATCGTTGGCCTTGAAAAGGGGCAGCAATATGAAGGTTGGGCACGTCTTACGACATTTATGGCCGGTCAGAACCGGGGCGCCTGGTTCATCCCTGAAATTAATGATGAAGTGCTTGTTGCTTTCGAAGGCGGGCATCCGGGACGACCGTTCGTGGTGGGTTCTCTCTGGAATGGCCAGGATATTCCTCCTGCCGTCATGGATTCTCAGCGAGAAAACAACGTGAAACTGCTGAAGTCGCGTGCCGGGGTTGAAATAAAAATAAACGACAAAGCCGGCGATGAATTTATTCAGATACAAACACCCGGCGGCCGGCGCATAAAGCTTACCGACTATTCCAAAGGGAGCATAAAAATCGAAGACAATGGTGGAAATTCGATTGAGTTTAAAAGCGCCGGTATTACAATTTCATCAAGCGCTACGGTTCGCATCGATGCCAATACGATAGAGTTAAATGCCGGTCTGCTCGATGTGACATCAGCAATGGCAATATGCAGTGGCACGGTAAAAAGTGATACCGTGATTACAAACTCGGTTGTCGCATCTTCCTACACACCAGGTGCCGGCAACATTTGGTAGAACAGTAGTTTTTACTCTTGTATCTGACCCGAAAGCTACTGCCAGAACTAATCGCTGCCTTCGCAACAGGGCATTAAATCAAATCGCGTGTAATGAACAGATAGCTGATCCAGGCAATCAGACCCAATACTGCCAGGTGGTGTATGCGGATAAAGGCGCGCGAGCGGCGACTCAAGGCGTGCTTGTCGCGGTTACTTATCAAAAACAACATGCTCTTTCCCTGTAGAGTGAGTTTAAGCTCTGCTACAGCAAACAGTGTGCCGCTCTCCGGGAATACACTGAAAATCTTATCATATTGTTTTTACTTGATATGTTTGTATCCAGGCGTTCCGGAAAGCGCCAGACTACCGACGAACCGTCCGGAAAGGCGCCCGTTTTATGACACCGTGTCTACGAAATGTACATCGGCATCTTATGAAAAGAAGGGTTCATCTCCAACAAAAGATACGCTATTGCCAGGCAACGTATCCTGAGCCAGCATAGTTATAGAGGCCGATGACTCGGAGTTTTCACTCTGGCTGTTTGGCTCTTACGCCTGGCTGGGAATCTGGAAGATGGCATGTTGATCCAGATCAGCACAAAGGTATTGCCAGCGCAAAGATTGAACATATATGATTACGTCCGGTTCATAGTGTAGAAATGATATGTTTAGCTACGAACGTCACCTCATTATTGTGTTGGTTATTGCTGTAGTGATTGTATTGGCATCGGTAACGCTGGTGGTACTGGAGGTTCCGATCCCCTTCCTCAATGACGAATAAACCAGCTCTGCATATCGGCCGTTTTTGAAACTCCGGAGGTTTCTTTAACCCCCGGATCGCATCGAATGCCACCTTTCCCATTTGGTTCTTTCAGTATCCAGAAATGTAACTGCTTTTCTTTTTCTTCATGTGCCCGGTTACCTGGAACTGTAAAAACTCAATTAAACTGACGGATAATCTTACATATAGATTTCTAAATAACATTAGAAAACATATATAAATATTTGAAATATATAATTAAGTAAATAATTAGTACGGTACTTTCGTAAAATATATAACCAATGTCACGCATAGTCAGGGCTGGTAGAATACCAGACAGTCGGTAAGCCTAAGGATTCGGCAACGGGACCACGCCAGCATGGATGGCCATCGTTTGAATTGAATAAAAGGTTGAACCGCTGTGCAAGACAAAGCTGAATTACACAAAGAACTGGCCAGGAGAATGAAACTGGCATTGCAGTATGCACTTGAGCGTGAGCAATGGTCGAGTGATCTGCGAATAAAACATGAAGAGCTCAACAAGGTGGAGCTCGAGCGGCTGAAGCTGCAACTTGCAGAAACAAGAGCTGAGCGTGATGCCGCTTGCCGGGCTGTCAGCGCGATAGCCACGCAACGCGATAGTGTTCAAAAAGAGGTGGCGAACCTCAAGTCATCGCTGGCAAAGGCGACCTCGCGCCTGGAAGACATCCGTCAGCAGGACATCCGCAAGAAAGAAGATATCGTTGCTGCGAATTCATCGCCGGATACTTGCCGCAGTAGAGGCCTGTGGAACCGCGCGACTGCAGCCGCCGTAAGCGTTTTTGCAATCGCATCGCTCGTCACCACCGTCGTCTTCCACGACGCGGAGAGCAATGTGAAAAAGAATGACCGGTCTGAAGCGTCTGCAGTCACTGTACTGGAGGCTGTGCAGCCCGTGAGCGACGAGCGCCAGTCCGCAAGCGACAAGAAGCCACCACCACGGACAGACAAAGGGAAAACCCGTTTCGCAAGGGTAAAAGCAGTGACTCAGAGGCAATGGGGGCCATCGTTGTTAATACCGAAGCAAGACGCAGCCAAACCCCGTTTAGTATTTGACCCGCTGGTGAAGCAGCAACAGGACGATCTGCTGACACTGGGCTTTGATATAGGTACGGCGGATGGTTTCAAGGGGACGCGTACCCGGCTGGCCCTGGCAGAGTTCCGCGCCTTGTACCTGCCGGATTCCTCCAAACAGCTACAGGGTGCCGACCTTGTTACTATCATAAGGAACTATGCAAGTCTCGCCCGCAGTGATGCCGACAGGTTCGGAATGGATCGTGGTGTTGTCGCTGCCATCCGATTGAGCAGCGTGCGCACCGGCGTGGAATTCTCGTACCTGATGAAGCTTGCTGCAGCTGAAAGCAACTTCGAACCCGCGAGTGAGTCAGGGGCCTCGTCGGCGACCGGCATGTACCAGTTTACCCGCGACACCTGGCTGAATACCCTCAAGATGCACGGCGCAAAATATGGTCTAGCCGACTACACGGCGAAGATCGAGTACTACGTGACCCGGGGCGGGTACCGGCGGCCCATGGTGCGCGACAAATCTATCTATAAGCACCTGCTTGCGCTGCGTAAGAATCCACGGATATCGGCCATGATGGCTGCGGAATCGGTGCGGGATAACCAGCAGAAACTGGCTTACTCGTTCGACCGCGAACCCACACAGGCTGATCTCTACCTGACACACTTTCTGGGTGCCGACGGGGCCATCACTTTTTTGCGATCGTTGGAACAGGAACCCGACACATTTGCCGTGGATATATTCCCCGAAGCGGCCCGCAGTAACCGCGACATCTTCCACCCCAAGATCTGCGAACCACGCACCGTTGACGAAGTCTATGAGTTCTTCGGTGAGAAATTCAGTTCCCGCCGCTACGACGAATTCGCCGCCAACTGATTTTCACCCGCTCGGAATTATTACCTTTCCGCTTTGGTTATTTCAGCACAGGGGAATGCCAACGGGGCCGGGCGCGTCAGGCAGGGCACAGCAACCTGCTAAAACAAACAATGTAACAGCAATAAGGATTATGTTAACGAGCCTTGACATGTCCTGATCGAACTCCTGGATGGGTTATAGAGCAAGGGGGTCGGTAGCAATCTTTCAGGTACTAGCCGGCCTCCGGCCTCCTGGATCCCTGATCCGATATCGACCGGTACAAGAGTAGCTTGATGCCTGACGGTGTGTTATGCAACCTGTGCCTCATTTTAGGTGTCTTTAATTAAGCATGACTGGAAGCTACGATGATATTTATGCAATGGTATGCCGGATACCGGAAGGCCGTGTTGCAACCTATGGTCAAATCGCACGCCTGATCAACCGGCCGCGTGGTGCGCGACAGATCGGTTATGCCCTGGCAGCCCTGAGGGATGATATGCAGGTGCCGTGGCATCGAGTCGTGAACGTGCAAGGCGGAATCAGCAGACGGGCAAAGGGCGGGTATGAAGAATACCAACGGATCCTGTTAGAGAGTGAAGGTGTCACATTTGATGAGAGTGGCCGAATTGATTTATCTAAATTCTTGTGGTGTGAATCTGAGTAACCTGTGCACCAACTTACGGCCTTTATACTCATTCAAGCACTAATTTGGCGCATGGATTCTGCTATATCCGGCACCCGGACCCAGCCCGGCCGATGTCGCAGGATCGCCTGGTTGCGCTGGGCTTGTTACTCCATTACCGCCATTGCGAGACGAACCATTTCCGGAAGCTGATACAGGCCTAAGCCGATCACTGCGAGGGTGACCAGCAGTGTGGTGCCGCCGATAACGTTGAGCAGTGCGTTGCTCCTGGTGCTGTTGTTGGCCATCGCCGCCGCTATCACGGGCATGGTGATCAACCCCTTCAATGTTTCTCCCCGGTAAACGAGCAAACGCTGGCATTGATTGGAACGCATTGTATTTATGGCATTTTCACAAGACGCATCTTCGTGTACCGAGATCAGTTTGCGGTTGCAAACCGATCCCAGGGTGACTGCCTTCGGATCCTTGTCCGGACCGATCACCCGCCTGACCAGGTCTCGCTCGGTAAACAAGCCGGTCACCCGTCCCTTACTACTGACCAGGACCGACTCGATCTCCCGCTCCGCCATGAAGGCAGCAGCTTCCTGTACGTCAACGTGTTCCTCCAGAGTTTCGATTGGATGGTATTTAAGCGCGCTAATTCGACAGGTCATGGCTTCTCTCACTCCGTTGCATGAACAGCATTTTAGATACCGTTTCACGGAGCCAAGCAATATTTGAACCAGCTTTCTTGTAGCGTGAACAAAGGGGCTGGTAACAAGCGTGTTTGCTGTCAGTGTAATAATTGATTTTTTGCAGGAGTTTATACTCTGACACCATTACTTAAATCGACTTGCTGGTATCAAAGCGCGAATCTGTATAGGTGTCGGCCGAGAGGATGCCCACCTTCTCGGAGAATACACGACCAAGCACAGTGGCACTGACATGTGGTTCAGCAACCTCTGCGCTGCGCCGATCTCCTGAAATGTGGAGCTTAAACTGCCCCGACTCAGGATCCTGCAGCACAACAGACCCACGGTCTGCCTTCGGAAATATCTCGAACAGACTATCAATAATAATCGGAAGATGAGTATCCAGGTTACCGCTTTCCGCCAACCTCCGGCTAATACTCAAAACAGGTCGAGCATGAGGTCGTGATACTTGTGAGGAATCCAGTTTAATACCACAGCTATCCTGTAGACCAAAAATTAG
>Ga0316194_10000699_pt1 | contig 22440 bp, 18 predicted proteins | sample CroRivsedime1_MG_FD_204936 | JGI IMG/M metagenome (GOLD analysis project Ga0316194, IMG submission 204936) | Coastal sediment microbial communities from Maine, United States - Cross River sediment 1 | ecosystem: Environmental > Aquatic > Marine > Coastal > Sediment | place: USA: Maine...
TGGGCGGTTTCGTGCCACTGCTCTCCTACACCATGCTGATGAATTATCACTGGCAACAAACCGGCGACCTGGCCGCCGGCCACATGGCCATCTGGCTGACACTGGTGTGTATCACCGGCATCATCACACTGTTTTCCGTACGCAGCGTGGCCCAGGCACTGGAGCCGATGCAGGGTCTGATCATGCGCAGCGGTGCCTCACTGCATGCCGAACTGGCACGACTGCAACCGCAATCAACCGACGAAATCGGTTTCATGACGCAAACACTGAGCAAACTGTTCCGGCGTCTTGGCGAACAGGAATCACACATGCGTGCGGTTGTTGAAACCGCCGCGGAAGGCATCATCGTCGTGAACCGCAAGGGCCTGGTGGACACCTTCAACCCGGCCGCCGAGAAACTGTTCGGTTACCTTGCGGCAGAAATGCGCCAGCGCCCGTTGAAGATGCTGTTACCCGCCCTGCTGGATAACGACAACAAGTGCCACACCAGCGAAGCCGAACGTGAAGTCACGGGTTACCATCGCAACGGTACACCGATGCACATGTCGGTACGTATCAGTGCCATGAAAATCAGCGGTGAACGCATGTATACCTGCCTGGTCGCCGATATCACCCAGCGCAAGGCCATGGAGGACCGGCTGCGTGATGCCGAATGCCGCTACCGCGACCTGGTGGAAACGGCACACGACATGGTCTGGACGCTGGATACCGAGGGCCGCCTGACCTATTTAAACAAGGCCTGTGAGGGTATCTACGGCTATCCGGCAGACGCCATGCTGCATCATCAGCTGCATGAATACCGTTCGCCCGATCATCCGCCCATCGATCAGCAAGCCATCATGCAACTTATCCAGGGTGAGGACACGGTGCAGTTTGAAACGGTACATCTTGACCGCGACAGCAGGCCGCACTTCCTCAGCTTCAGCGCACGCTCACACAAGGACACAGCCGGGCATGTCATCCGCATCAGCGGCACCGCGCGTGACATCACGGAACAAAAGGCCTTCCAGCATCAACTCTCCTACCATGCTGAACATGATCCGCTCACCGGCATGTTTAACCGGCACTATTTCCAGGAAGAGCTGGAACGTACCGTGGCACGTGTCGCACGCAACGGTTCCGACTGTGCGCTGTTTTATATCGATCTTGACCAGTTTAAATACATCAACGACACGCTCGGCCATGCAGCCGGTGACCGCCTGCTGGTGGATGTCGCCGCCCTGCTGGAATCCCACGTCCGTGACGGTGATCTGCTGGCCCGCTTTGGTGGTGATGAATTCACGCTGCTGCTGTACAACATTGACAAGCAGGATGTCCTGCGCGCGGCGGACAATTTTCGTTGCCTGTGCGACGATTACCGCTTCACCGAGGACGACAAGTCCTTCACCATCAGCTGCAGCATCGGTGCCGTGATGATCGACGAATCTGTTAACAGTGCCACGGAGCTGCTGTCACATGCCGATATGGCCTGCAATATGGCGAAGCAGCAGGGACGCAACCGCTCCACGCTGTATGACCCGGCCGATCTCGGCAAGGCCGACATGGCGGCCGACATGAACTGGGCCTCGCAGGTGCGCGATATGCTGGAACACGACAAGTTCCAGCTGGTTTACCAGCCCATCGTATCCACCGCCAGCGGCGCTGTTATGGACTACGAGGTACTGGTACGCATGATCTGCGACGACGGCCAGATCATCCTGCCAGGTGGCTTCATGCCGGCGGCTGAACGCTTCGGTCTGATTCACAGTGTCGATCGCTGGATCGTCAACCGCGCCATCAGGCAGCTGGCCAGTCTGCATGACAACGGGCATCGCGCCAGCTTCTCCATCAACCTGTCAGGCAAGGCGTTTGAAGATGCCACCCTGCTGCCGCTGATACAGGATTTGCTGGACCGCACCGCCCTCGACCCGACCTGGGTAACGTTTGAAATCACCGAGACCGCGGCGATTGCGAACCTCGCTGCCGCAGAGGAATTCATCACCGCACTGAAAGACATCGGCTGCCAGTTTGCGCTGGATGACTTCGGCTCCGGCTTTTCATCCTTTGCCTACCTGAAACACCTGGCGGTCGACAAACTGAAAATCGACGGCGCCTTTGTGAAAGGCATGGCGCACAGTACGGTTGACCAGGCCATGGTCGAATCCATGAACCAGGTCGCGCATGCACTCGGCAAGCGCACCGTTGCTGAATGCGTGGAAAATGAGGAAACGCTGCTACTACTCAGGGAAATGGGCGTTGACCTGGCTCAGGGAAATTACCTTGGCCGTCCCGCTGATGTACCGCTCGGCGTCAGCCACCACGAGCCGTCCGCCGACGCGCTGGCGCAACCCAACCAGGCCGGTTAGTAACAGCCGCCTTGCGGGTAATGACCTGCTTTAATTTATTGTCATCCGGGTACGCTGCTCCCACTGCCTGATATTCTCCTGCGCATCCTGAAAGTAGGCAGTACGCTTCAGCAGTGCGAGCATGATGCGGTTGAGGATCCGTCCAGGAGCACGCAGCGGCCGGATGACGTCAAAGAACAGTACTACCCGTTGCTCATCGGTATTATTCTGCACCTCGTGTTCATAGGAGTCGTCGAACACGATGCACTTGCCCTCATCCCAGTGGAGAATCTGATCATCCACCCGTAACCAGCACTGCTCGCGCTGCGCCGGAATGATGAGCCCGAGATGGATGCGCACGATGCCATTGGTCGGCCCCTTGTGGGGTGGTATACGGTAACCGGGTTTAAGTATGGAGAACCAGGCGTTCTGCAGTTCCGGACACCGTTCCAGCAGCCGGGTAGTCTCGGGACAGCGCTCGCAGGAGCTGTCGACGCGATGGCCCAGGCCATAAAAAATGTAGGTTTTCCAGTTGTCGCCCTTTGAGATACGTTTCTGGTCCGGTGATATGTCATGGAATGAGGGCAATGAATCACGTTCCTGCAGGACCACGTCCAGTTCTGCACGAACCTTCTCCCAGTTGTCCTCGAAGTCCTTGACCCACGGGAAGATGGCAGGATCAAACACCGGGGTATCACCGATCAATGACTGACTGCTGATGAAGCGGTCGGTCAGGTGCAGGACACGCTTGCCGACCTTCTTGACCCAGCTACGGCGCAGTTTTCCCAAGCCTGATGCAGTTACCATGTGGACACCTGTCTGGTAAGTAAAGAACGAGACTGACAGACCCGGGCTTTCAGGTCCGGGCTGTCACATCGTATTATACCTCCCGGCAGGCCGACGATTGCCACAGGAGCCAGACAAATAATGCAACAAACAGACCGCTTTCCCGACTTCTTCGTGGTTGGTGCTCCGCGCTGCGGCACCACGGCGATCAGTAAATACCTGTCGAGGAATCCGCATATCTGCTTTTCCCGGCCCAAGGAACCGCACTTCTTCTCCATTACCCTGCATGAAAAGCCGGACGCGGACCTGCACAACGACTACCTGGCGTTGTTTTTTCCTCACTGCAGCGAGGCGCACCAGGCAATAGGTGAAGGCTCGGTCTCCTATCTCTATTACCCCGAGGCGATCAGGCGCATCCAGCAGTTAAATCCGCAGGCCCGCTTTATCGTCATGGCACGCAATCCGATCGAGATGATTCACTCCTATCACGCACGGCTACTGGCAATCCTGGATGAGGATGAGGAGGATTTCGCAACGGCCTGGGGACTTCAGGAAGCAAGGGCAAGGGGTGAGCAGCTGCCCGAACACTGCCGCACCCCCTATCTTTTGCAATATGCCGAGATAGGCAGAATCGGACACCAGGTGGAGCAATTGTTCCAGACCGCCGGGCGTGAGAATTGCCACGTGGTGCTGTTCGATGACTTCATCAGCGATACGCTCGGCTGCTACCGGCAGGTGCTGGACTTCATCGGGGTGGATTACGACGGGCAGACCGAATTTCCACCGGTAGAGGTCTCGAAATTCTATCGTTACCGCTGGCTGCACCTGCTGCTGAAGCGCCCCCCCATGAGAGTGGTGAAATACACCCTCAACATCGAACAGCGTGCCCGCCGCAGGGGCAAGAAAAAGTCCCGGGTAAAGCGCATCCGAAAATGGCTTATCAGAAAGAATACTGTGGTCAGGAAACGGCCGCCGCTGGATCAGGCCATGCGCAAGAAGCTGCAAGAGACGTTCGCTGCTGATATTGAAAAACTCGGCCGACTGCTGAATCGTGACCTCAGTCACTGGCAGTAACGGCTATCGGAATACCCCGCGACGATACAGACGCCATACTAGCCCCCAGCCGTAGATAAGCGGATGGCGCCGCACCTTCGGGCTCACCTCGACGGGAATCCCGGTGTGACGCTCCAGTTTCCAGGCGATGTAGTCCATGCCACCCTGAAAGGTAAAAGTCGCCTTCATCAGCCTCAGCAGTGACAGCAGCTTGCCCTGCAAGCGGCGCAGCAGCCAGCCGGTACGACCCAGCATCCGGGTGTGCCGCGCTATCCTCACCGTGTAAAACAACCGCGATTCAAGCTGCTCCCGCTGCACCTCGAATGGCAATGCCTGCATCGCCAGGGAGGTAGCCGCACGGTAATGATCCTGCCAGGCTTCATAGAGATGAATGGCGCGCTCCGGTTTCTCGGCACGCAATTCAGCCCGGTAGCTGAGCGCCAGCCCCTGCTGCCATATTGTGGCGCACTCCAGTCGTTCGGGCAGGGCGGGCAGCACGCGGGTCAGGAAGGTCAGCAGCGCCTGCGCAAGCGTCGTCTGTACCTGTTGGCCGGTCGCAGCGTTGCGGCTGTAGAGCAGTCCACAGGGTTGCGAGAAACGCCCCCACAGGTAGGAGTGGAACCATTTCATTGAAGTACCGCGCTGCAGATCCCGCATGGAGATGACGGCATACTTGGCGCGCACCCGCTGTCCGTTAACCTCAGCCTCGAGGTAATAAACATTGGGTGGCAACAATCTGTTGAACAGCGCAGGGAGCGATTTGCCATAGGCCTTGCGGTAGTCGTCAACTACCAGGTAAAGATCGACCAGCCCTTCCAGTGCGTCGCCGGTGCGCAGGCTGGAACCATAGAACAGCATGGCATCGACGGCTCCGTCATAACGCTCTAGCAGTGCGTCGCGCAGTGCCAGCAATTCACGGCTGTAGGTCCGGCTGGTGCTTTCTGCAAGCAGTGTTGTCAACGGCTGCAGTGAAGGTATGTTGCCCATCACAGAATCACACACGGGTGACGCCGCCCGCTTCTTCTGCAGATGCCGTTCATGTGGTCGGCGGTCGGTACAGCTACTGGCTAAACCAGCGTGCTGCCAGCGTCTGTTCGCTGCGCGTCAAATCAATCTCTGTCAGCCAGGATTGCAGCGGACCCGAGGTGAGACGTGAAAAGATGCCCATCGCCAGCCGTACAACCAGGAAAAGACTCGATGCCAGGGTCCACAGGGCGACGGCCTCCAGACCCAGGTCCGGACGTCCCGGCAACAGGCTGACGGTCAGTATTATAAGACAGGGGTTGCGACGTGCCGTGATCAGACGATTGTACGAATCGACCGGCCGCCAGCTGAAAACGCCAAATTTGGCCATCCTGCTGAAGATGCCCTCCACCACCCGGCCGGCGATATAGCCGGCAAAAATGAGTGTGATCACCGTGCTCAAATCGACGTTCAAAAAAGCGGGATTGTATGAGGCCAGGCCGAGCCCCCAGGCGAGATACCAGAACGGTGGATGCAGCAGGTCGAGAAAATGATCGAAATAGTTCCCCAGCGGGCTCGATGTCACTGTCACCCGCGCCAGCTTGCCGTCAACGGTATCGAGAAAGGTCATCAGCCAGCCGCTCAGCAGCCCCGCGACGAAGTCTCCCCGGTAGAACAGCACACCAGCCAGGATAGCGAGCACCCAGCTCAGGGCCGTCACGTGATTCGGCAAGAGGCCAAGGCGGACACAGAGCCTGGTAACCCAGCGAGCAGGTGTCGGCCAGACCCATTTGGTCACAAGGTCGGTGATGCCCTTGTAGGCCGTTTCGAAAAGATGCCGCTCCAGTGCACGGCTGTTCTCTGTATTGACGGGCAACACAAAGGCAGCGTGTGCCTTCTTCAGCCGGATGTGTGTTTGCGGAACAAGGGTATCCGGTGTTTCGATGCCGAGCATGACCGGCAGTTCCTGACTTTTGCCTCTGATATGATCCATCACCTGTGCTGCGGCTGCGGCCGTGGTGTGTGCCGCTACGGTGATACGGTTGCCCCCCTCGTCGACCTGTAGTTGCGTATCCGCCGCATCAATAAGACTGGTCAGGACGCGCACGTCGTAGAGGTAATCACCACGAATCAGGACAACATCGGCTTCCGCGGGTAGCTGCTGCAGATTGTCAACAAATTCAATCGATTGCCTGGGGACCAGGCCAGGGAGTTTCCTCTTCATGGTGGATAACTCCCACTCGATCTCGCGCCTGATCCGTTGTGAGGATGATAGCCCCCATAGTTGAACAGGGGTTTCATCAAACACATGTATGTAGCAAGGCATTGGCTGGGGTGAGTTGTCTATCCGGGTGGCCACTTTGGCGGTCAGCGTAATGGTTTAGCGTATAGTATACCGGTGAGCATCTTCAAGTCAGCCACTCCATCACCGGACGATGGAAAGCGCAAGTCACAAATCACCGGGGGTGTTGCAGAAGGCTATCTGTTCGCCCATATCTCGGACCCCCACCTCTCTACGCTTGAGGGTGTCAGGCGCCGCGACCTGCTGAATAAACGGCTGCTCGGCTATCTCTCATGGAAGTCTCACCGCCGTGAGGAACACCGCGCCGATGTGCTGGCCGCCCTGGTGCGCGATCTGCAACACTGCCAGCCTCAACACACCGTGATCACCGGTGACCTCACCCATCTTGGTCTGCCGGCCGAGTTCATGGAAGTCGCCCGCTGGCTTTCCAGTCTTGGCCCACCCGAACAGTTCACCGTCATTCCCGGTAACCACGAAAGCTACGTCAGCTCGTCCTGGGAAGAGACCTTTGCCCACTGGTTGCCTTATCTCGCTGCCGATATCCCGGCAGCCGCGCCTGCCGGCTTGTTTCCCAGTCTGCGTATCCGTGACCACCTTGCCTTTATCGGCCTGTCATCTGCCAGGCCCTCGGCACCCTTGCTCGCAACGGGGAGTCTGGGGAAAGACCAGCTGCAGGCCCTGAGCAGGATCCTCGCAGAGACCGGGGAACGCCAGCTCTTCAGGGTGTTGCTCATTCATCATCCACCCCTGGCCGAGACCCTGGGATGGCGCAAGCGACTCACGGATAGCAGGGCCCTGTGTAACACCCTCGAACGATACGGTGTTGAGCTGGTGCTGCATGGTCATGCTCATCGTGCAACCCTGGGCTGGATAGACACTACGGCCGCGCGTGCACCAGTCATCGGGGTACCCTCGGCTTCGGCAATCGGACATAAACCCGGACGCCGGGCACGCTACAATCTCTGCCGGGTGAGTCGCACGACATCCGGCTGGACGCTGGGGATAGAAGCGCGCGCCTATGACCCCGGACTCGACCGATTTGTCTCTGCAGGCAGGGTACTAGATAGCGCGCCGCATCGATACGGCACCAATAATCAGGATGGCGACGATCGGCAGCAACACCATGAGCAGGGTACTCAAATTCAGCATCAGACCCAGATTGGCCAGTAGCTGGCTGATCAACTGAAAGGAAAGCCCGGTAATGGTCGCCAGCACGATCCTCTTTCCCATACTGGAAACACGCATGGAGCCGAACACGAAGGGAAACGAGCACAGCATCATGACGACCACAGTGATCGGTAGAGTGACCTTCTGCCAGAATACCAGCTCGAACCGTTCTGTTATCTGCCCGCTGGCGCGCAGGTACCTGAGGTACTGATACAGGTCCGAGGGCGGCAGACTCTCGATGGGCAGTTCCAGGACCTGCAACTGTTTTTCCGTCAGGTAAGACTCCCGAACCAGCCCTGCTTCATGCCGGGTATCCACAGTCCCCTCCTGGTAGTCCTTTATGATCAGATCCTGGTACAGCCATTGCTTGCGTTCGCTGGTCTCGGCCCGGTCCGCATGCAGATAGCGGTTCAGCTGATGTTTTCCAGGATCGAATTCAAAGACGTGGATATCTGCCGGTGTATTCCCATGGTATATATTGCGGACATTGATAAAGCGATTGCCCTTGTGGATCCAGAAGCCATGTTTCTCGATCAGGACATCGACACCGGACAGCGCCAGCGACTGCCGTTTCAGCGCCTGCTGATGCAACGGGGGAGCGATCCACTCCATGATGACGATGACCAAAATCATAAACATGGCACCGGATCTGAGCGTCGCCAGAGCGATGCGCACGATTGAGATGCCACAGGCACGCATCGCGGTTAGTTCCTTGGTGTGTGCCAGACCGCCGAGCGCGACGCTGGTCCCCAGCAGGGCGATAAACGGCATGAGACTCAGCAGATAGCCCGGCATCAGAAAGACTTCGTAGACAAGGGCATCCAGCAGTCCGTAGTTTCCGACCCCGACATCATCCAGCTGCTGCAGCAGGTCCAGCAGCGTGAACATTGGCACGAGTATCAGCGCAACCAGCAGGATGCTGCGCGCCAGTATCAGCCCGATATAGCGATCCAGGATCATGTTCTGATTCTCGGGCGCAATGCCGGCCACAACAGCAGCACGATGACCAGCAACCCCAGTAGCACATGCGGCCACCAGACACCGGGAACAACCCCGACCACGCCCTGCTCGACCCAGGTCTTTGCCACCACATTCAAGCCGTAAAACAGGGCGAACACCAGTGCAGCGACGATGGTCTTCGAATAGCGCCCGCTGCGCGGTGCGCTGCGACTCAGCGGCACACCCAGAACACCAAGCAACAGGGTGGTGACGGGGGTCGTCAGTCGCCACTGTAATTCGGCCAGGTCGTCAGGGTCGCTCGAGCCGACAAGCTGCGGTGTACCGGCGGTCTTGCTCCGGTAGCGTTGCAGATACTCGTCGTCGGGCTTGAGGAGCACCGACAGCTCCTTGAATTTCAGGGTCAGGTCAAGCGTGCCATCGAGATCGACCTGGTACTGGGTACCATCGAGGAACTGCAGTTCAGGGGATTCATACGGGTCCGTCACCGGCTGCCAGGCCTGTCGCGCATTGATGATGTCTACCGTGCGATCCTTGATCCTGAAAAAATACACCTGTTCGAGCCGCCTCTCCCGTTTGTTGATCTTTTCCACAAAGATCACGGTGCCGGACTCTTCAGCGGAGTAAAACTGGCTCGCCTCCAGCTTTTCCAGGTTGAAATCCGCCTCCGCCTCCGCCTTCAGAAAATAACTTTGCTGGTAGGCCCAGGGGCGTACAACCAGCGACAGGCTGGCAACAACAATCGCCACGGCCAGAGACAACCACAGCACACTGCGCACCACACGCAGTTCACTGATACCGGTAGACTGCAGCACCACCATCTCGTTATCGCTGTACAGTCGCCCCATACCCAGGACGACAGAAAGATACAGCGCGACCGGCAGCAGCACTTCTATGGCGATGACCGATCTCAACAGGGTCAGGTAGATGACCGTACCGGCCGGCAACAGCCCGGCCGCCGCGTCTGACGTGTAGCGGACCGCGTTGTAGCTCATGAAGATGACAATCAGTATCGCGGTAACGGTTACCAGCGGCATGGCCATTTCACGGATTAGATAGCGGTTGATGATCAATGGGGTCGCTCGTGCAAAAAAATCCGTGACTCCGGGAATGCCGGCCTGCCGGGGTTAATGACCAGCCGGCGGCCAGGGTTTGCCTCCCTGGTGCAGGGTGGTCCGGGGAGCCAGGTCGCCTGCAGCCCGGATTCTACAATAAAAACAGCCTTGTATTTAATGTTTATGCATGTAAAATCATCGAGTTGTGATTTACAGCCCTGTTTGACACCACGATTGATGGTGTTCTGGCTGAGCAGGATAAGCGATTGGCGCAGGGTGACAGGAATTATTTGACCATTCCCCTGCACACTAATCCTGCGCGGAAAACTGGCCGCGTTGATTACGATTCTTCTTACAGCCAGAACAAAGAGATTAAGCATTATGAAAGCGATCATACTGAGTGCCGGGCATGGTAGAAGGTTGTTACCGATGACAGCCGAAACTCCAAAGTGTCTGCTTGATATTGAGGGGCGCACTGTTGTCGAGTGGCAGATCGATCACCTGCTCGAGAATGGCATTAACGATATCACGGTTGTGATCGGGTATGGCGCTATTCAGGTCGAGGAACTGCTGGACCGGCGTTATGGCGCGAAGCGCATCAAGACGATCTATAACCCGTTTTTCGATGTCACCGACAATCTGGCCACGGTGTGGATGGCCAGGGATGAGATGAGCGGGGATTTTTTACTGCTTAATGGTGACACCCTGTTTGAGCCTGCCATCGTGAGTCGTCTGCTGGACTCGCCACTCAAGCCCATTACCCTGGCCAGAGATCAAAAGTCACGCTATGACTCCGACGATATGAAGGTTTGCCTGGATGGCAATCGTTTGCTGAAAATTGGAAAGGACCTTGACGCCGACAATGTCGACGGCGAGTCCATCGGCATGCTGTTGTTCCGTGAGCACGGCGGCAAGCTGTTCAAGGACGCGATTGCACAGACCATGTATACGCCGGTAGCCCTGCAGCAGTGGTATCTGTCCGTTATCGACCAGCTGGCGTCCGGGGGACAGGTCTGGAGCCAGTCTATCAATGGCCTGCAATGGGGTGAGCTTGACTATCCTGTTGACCTGGACAAGGCGTTGAAGATGGCCGCCGGCTGGTTAGCCGATGAAGCAGGTGTCGTCCAGGCTATTTAGTCCGAAAGCATTTCCGACGCAGTCAGGCCCCGGTCAATCAGTTTGACCGGGGCTTTTCTTTTTCAGCCACTATCTGCTGGACCAGGCGCCAGTCATTCGCGCTGTCTACATCCACGGCAGCCTCGGCAAACGGCAGGATGGCAACACCAATCTTCATATCGAATCTGCCGGATAGACGTGCAAGCGCTTCCTGCAGCGAGAGTCGTCCAAGCAGGTACTTGAACACCGGCCACCATCCCAGGATACCGATCACCCGCCAGGGCTGCTTGCGCTGGCTCTCCACCTTGCGCCAGAAACCGGTAATTGCACGGGAGCGCGGTGTCATGAAGGCGAACAGGTTGCAGCTGCAATAATCGCTGTCGCTGAAACGCAGCCGCGTCCTTTGCATGGAGGGATAGGCCGTTGCGACCAGCTCATGTGGAGCCAGTGCGACCATCAGGTCAACATCAGCAGTGCGGGCCTGCCCGCAAAAATCATCGATGATCCGGCTGCTCAACAGGGCATGGTCAGCAGTCGTCAGCAATACCGGTTGTGATGCCGGGATCTGCTGCATTGCTGCAGCAGCACTGGCACTCGGGCTCTCCCTGTTGGCCGTCCAGCCGTAGTCACCTGCGTCGACCCCGGACTTGAGCACCCCGGCTGCCTTGAGCAGTGGCCTGGGCGGGCCACACAGCAGTCGTGGTCCGACGTGTGCGCTCTCCTCAAGGGCATGCAGAACCCGCAGCACCATGGGCGTGCCGGCGACCGGGGTCAGTGCCTTGCAGGTAACGCCCGCGGCCCTGGCGACGGGATCATCCGGGTTGCGGTCAGCTGCCATGATGATGGCGCTGAAGGGAGTGGCAGTTTCTGTGCTGTGCATGCTCGGTGTTCGTCGCCCCTGGCTGCTGACTACTGTTCGGGATTCAGGCCAACGCTACTGGCAATTCAGAGTTCTCTTTCATAGATCCGGTAGCGTTTGTAGGGATCACCGCCAAACGATTCCAGAATATGCTGCATGTTGGTGTTGTCTTCCAGAATCCAGGACATCTCGACTTCATCGATGCCCTTTGTTATGAGGGCGCGTCGCACTGCGTCAATCATGCTATAGGCCAGCGCCATGCCCAGCCTGCTGTTCTGGTATTCCTGACGCACACCCATCAAGGTGACGCGTGCAGTGCGCAGCTTGTGCCGTTTCAGACGCCATAACAGTTTAAGCCACCCCAGTGGCAGCAAGCGTCCATTGAGGTCCCGGGCTGCCTCATTCAGGTTCGGCAAGGCCACGATCATGGCGGCGGGTTTACCGTCGACTACAGCGACCTGTATGAAATCCTCATCTACCAGCCGTGCCAGGTTACGCCCCAGCTCGTCGAACTCTTCCCGTGTGAAGGGCACGAACCCCCAGTTGCCAGCCCAGGCGTCATTGAACAGCTCACGCAAGGTGGCCAGATCCTCTTTCAGACGGGTGCGTTTCATGGGCGAGATACTGATCCGTTGCGAACTCTTTTCAATCAGTTTGTTCATTACCCTGGGAACAGGGTAATTGGGATCCATCCGATAGGCCAGCAGATCCTTGGCCTTGCGGTATCCGAGCGCCTCTATCCTGCCCCCATAATAGGGGCGGGCATGTCCCATCATGAAACAGGGGGGTGTATCGAAGCCCTCCACCAGCAGGCCGCATTCGTCGTTGATCGAGAAATTGAAAGGACCCTGTACCCGTAACATTCCCTGTTCCCTGAGCCAGTCGCACGCCGTATCCAGCAGCAGCCGGAAAATAGCCGGATCGTTGTCTGCCTCGAGGAAACCGAATAAGCCGGTTGCGTCGCGATACCTTTCCAGACGCAACTGGTCCACCTGGGCGCTGATGCGTCCCACCGGTTTGTCATTTCGAAAGGCGACCCATGCCTGCCAGCTGGCGTGTCTGAAATAGGGGTTTTTGGCGGACAGGTGTTCTTTACGTTCAATTAACAGCGGCGCAATCCAGCAGGGATCGTCGCCATAGATGGACCACGGCACTCGAATGAAACGTTCCAGGTCCTGCCGATTACTGACCGGAAGAATACTCAGATCACCGCGACGATCATGCTTTGCTGGGGAGGTCATTCTCTGGGGCTCCGTGTCTGGCCTTACAGCACAGCGCCTGCCTGGCGGGGTCTGTTGCTGTGTTGTGCATAATACAAAATTTGTCTGCAATAAACAGACGCACGGATAATGCTGATTGCCGCGATGCCCGTGGCATGATTGAATAGCGCAAACCGGTGTTGATGAAACAGGGAGCAATCAGCTTGAACGCAACCATGCAAAAATTCGGTGCACCGGATACGCTAGTCAGTGATTATGATCACTGGGCGGTCTTGCTGCGCCCCGGGCAGGTAACGCTTGGATCCCTGGTATTGATATGTAAAGAACCCGCCACCGCGTTCTCCATGATCAGTGGCGCTGCCTTTGCCGAATTACAGTCGGTCACGCATCACATTGAAGGAGTGCTTGGCCGGACGTTCAATTATGACAGGATCAACTACCTGATGCTGATGATGGTCGACCCGGATGTGCATTTTCACGTCATTCCCCGTTATGAAACCCGGCGAACCTTCTCCGCGCAGGTGTTCACAGACCCTGGCTGGCCCGGTCCTCCCGACCTGACCAGACTCAACGCCACCAATACAGAACAGAACCACAGGATCCTCGCCGCACTGAAGGCGGACTGGCCCTGATAGCCGTCCGGCAAACCACTGCAAGCCCTGTGCTGATCGCCACGCATAAAAACTGGTGATACGGGTATCAGACAGGCAGTAAAAAACAGCTGATAATGGTGAAACTGACCAAATCTGAATGGCATACGATGACCAGTTAATGGCGCGAAATGGCGCGAAAGCTCTATCCCTGTAGCATAGGATGTAACCGTGACCTGATTAGATGTTCGAGTTCGACAGCTGGCCGGAGGTGAACAGATTCAACGTTACTCAGATAGCTGAAGTTCGGTAGTCATCAGGAAGTTTGCCGTATAACCGCAACCACCTGTTGCAAACCGGACCACGCCATCATTGTTGCCGGGTATAACTGTCGTTAGCAGGTTGCGATTTGAACGAAAATCTTGGAGAATGCATAAGTATTTGCCTATGTTGTGATTTTGAGGTTGATTTCTTTTCGGGTCATAGACTTGTGAAGGATACCTGTACAGGGAGATGAATCTCACGTCTTCAAGATTATGGATTTCAGGGTTGGTTGCACTTTAACGGTGTTCACTATTGCCCTGCAGATGATTGAGGCTGTAAGCATCTGCTAATTTAAGAGGAGATTACTCTTGCGTTTGGAAGCAACAAAAACTGGTAACAACCTGCCTTTGAGGGCTGCGGATTTTCCGAATCTTGCAGCGGCCCTCGATTATGCAGCGTTGGGGCGCACCGGTAGTAATTTCTACACTGGTCGCGGCGAGCTCTATGCGGTACTGACCTATGCGGAACTGCGTGATCAGGCACAGAGTCTGGCGCGGCGCCTGCGTGGTCTGGGAGCCGAGCGCGGTGCGCGCATGGTCATCGTTGCGGACACCCATCCCGATTTTCTGCGTTTTTTCTTTGCCTGTCAGTACGCGGGTCTGGTTCCGGTACCGTTGCCGATTCCACACAACCCGGGGAGCCACAAGGCGTATCTCGCGCAAATACGGGCGATGACACAAGGCTGCCAGGCATCGCTGGCGATGGCGCCGGCAGATTATTCAGATCTGCTTGACAAGGCGACCGCGGGACTGGGGCTGACGTTTGTCGGCACTCCGGAAGACTATGATGCACTGCCACAGCAGGACGGCGAGTTGCAACCGATGCAGACTGATGAGCTGGCCTATCTGCAGTACACCTCCGGCAGTACCCGTTTTCCACGAGGTGTGATGATTACCCAGCGTGCGGTACTGAATAACCTGGCGGGGATCATCACCGAGGGTATGGACATGAGGCAGACGGACCGTTGTGTCTCCTGGCTGCCCTTTTATCATGACATGGGCCTGGTGGGCCTGGTGCTGGCACCGCTGGCCTCACAGATGTCGGTGGACTATCTTGGCACGCGTGAGTTTGCAATGCGCCCCCGTCAGTGGCTGTCGCTGATGTCGCGCAACAAGGCGACCATCTCGTTCAGTCCACCATTTGGTTATGAACTGTGCAACCGGCGACTGCGTGAAGGCGAGGCTGAAACGTTTGACCTGAGTGCATGGCGTGTTGCGGGCGTGGGTGCGGAGACAATCCGGCCACAGGTGCTGCATGACTTTGCCGAGGCACTGGGTCCGAGCGGATTTAACCGCAACGCGTTTCTTGCCTGTTACGGAATGGCGGAATGTTCACTGGCGGTGAGTTTTGCGCCGCTGGGTCGCGGCTTGTCGGTAGATCGCGTGGACGCGGATCACCTGGCACTGCATCACCATGCACGCCCGACAGAGAACGCAGTCGAGGAACGTTTGAGCGAGTTCGTGAACTGTGGTGTGCCACTGTCATCTTTTGAAGTAGAAGTAAGAAGTCCCACCGGCAAGGTCGTACCGGAACGTCATATCGGAGTTATCCACGTGCGCGCACCGAGTGTCATGTCGGGTTACTTTAACGAGCCGGAAATCACGGCCAGGACACTCTTGCCGGATGGCTGGCTGGACACAGGCGACATTGGCTACCGGGTAGGCGACAGCATCATGATAACGGGACGCAGCAAGGATCTCATTATCATCAATGGCCGCAACATATGGCCGCAGGATCTGGAGCAGCTTGCGGAACAACAACCGGATGTGCGTCCCGGAGACGCCCTGGCATTTGCGGTACCGGGTTCTGATGGCGCAGACATAGCGGTGATGGTGGTGCAGTACCGTGACAAGGACACTGACAAGCGTGCGGAGTTGATCAGGCACCTGCAGGGACTGATCCATGCCGAGGTGGGAGTCGACTGCCATATTGAGCTGGCGCCGCTGCACACACTGCCGCGGACATCGTCGGGCAAGCTGTCCCGCTCCAAGGCGCGGCAGAACTACATCGACGCACACCCGCTAAACAAGGTTGGTATTCCACAAACGATCGAAGCGACCGCCATCCTGTCGCAGCAACAGGCCGTCTGACAACCCGCAGATACCGCTGGTTCTCATGTCACGAACCATTGCCGTAACCGGTGCCACCGGATTCATCGGTGGTATGTTGATACATCAACTGGTGAACGCCGGGTACCGCGTGAGAGTACTGACGCGTCACCGTTCCGCCCATAAACTCCCGCAGCTAGCCGGGCTGGAAGCGATTACCGGTTCGCTACAGGATAGTGAATCCCTGCGTCGCCTGCTGCAGGATGCCAGTGCGGTAGTGCACTGTGCGGGTGCCGTGCGTGGTGTAACTGCCGCCGACTTCAACGCCGTCAATGTCGACGGTGTAATACAACTGGTACGGGCGGCGCTCTCCCGGTCACCCAGGCCCAGATTCCTGTCGCTCTCGTCGCTGGCAGCGCGTGCACCGCAGCTCTCCCATTACGCCTCCAGCAAGCTCCAGGGGGAGCAGGCACTGGCCAGTATGGCAACAGACATGGAGTGGGTTGCGTTACGCCCACCCGCCGTTTACGGGCCCGGTGACAGGGAAATGCTGCCGCTGTTTCAGTGGATGGGGCGTGGCATTGCACCGGTACTGGGAGAAGCGCATGCGCGGGTGTCATTACTGTATGTCGAAGACCTGTGCGCGGCAGTGCTCAGGTGGCTGGACGCCGGACAATGCCAGAGCGGAATTTACGAACTTCATGATACCCAGGCCGGTGGCTATAGCTGGGATGAAATCATCGCGAATGTCTCGGCGCTGCGCGCCAGGCACATCGTCAGGCTACCCCTGCCGGCGGCGCTGTTGCGCACGCTTGCATCCGTGAATGTGACCGCTGCACGGCTGATCGGTTATGCTCCCATGCTGACACCGGGAAAGGTGCGTGAGCTGCGGCATCCCGACTGGGTGGCGGATAACGCGGCATTGACTGCCGCCATCGGTTGGCAGCCGGAAGTTTCCCTGCAACAGGGGCTGCGGCGAACCATGGGCTGGGGTTGACCCGGGCAAGAGCATGAAAGCGGTCACATCGGCAAAGTCATTGCGTATCAGGCTGATGCCCGATAACGTCGATACCGGGCATCGACCAGCCGAACCGAATACGAGCACGGAGAGTGTACAGAGATGCAAAGCAAAGAGGACATCCTTGATCAGCTGTATGAGCTGGTTCGTCCGTTCAGCAAACAACCGATTGAACTCGGCGCAGAGACCGGTCTCATCAATGAGATGGGTCTGGATTCAGTAAAGGTCATGGAACTGATGACGCAGATCGAGGATCATTTCGATATCTCCATACCCTTGAATATCCTTCCCAGGGTAGAAACCCTTGGAGATTTTGCAGAACAATTGCAACAATTGCTGCAAGACAGCTGATTCATGACAAGCCTTTTCGATAAATTTCTGCCCCTTGAGAAAACCCGTGCCGAGCTGGTCGCCGGCAGCGGCGTGGACCCCTTTCATGTTGTCGTAGAACGGGTGGTATCCGCCACTGAAGCGATGATCAATGGTCGCAAGGTGATCATGGCCGGCACCAACAACTATCTGGGACTCACCTTCGATCCCGAGTGCATAGACGCCGCCTGCACGGCTATCAGGGAAGAGGGAACAGGCACCACGGGCTCGCGCATGGCGAACGGCAGCTATGCCGCACACGTGGCACTGGAGAATGAACTGGCGGCCTTCTACAACTGCCCTGCTGCGATTGTCTTTTCAACCGGCTACATCGCGAATCTGGCGATACTTTCGACGCTGGCGGGTCCCGAGGATGTAATCCTGCTGGATGCCGATTGCCATGCCAGTATTTACGACGGCACCCGCCTCGGCAGCGCCCAGGTGATCCGCTTCCAGCACAACAACCCGGCAGACCTGGAAAAGCGCCTGAAGCGACTCGGTGACCGCGCCGGAAACACTCTGGTAGTGGTGGAAGGAATCTACAGTATGCTCGGTGACCGGGCGCCGTTGCGCGAGATTGCAGACGTCAAGAACCGCTTTGGCGCATCCCTGCTGGTAGATGAGGCCCATTCACTGGGCGTGCTGGGCGAACATGGCCGGGGGCTGGCAGAAGCACTCGATGTCGAGGATGAGGTGGACTTCATCACCGGCACCTTCAGCAAAAGCCTGGGGTCTATTGGTGGATACTGTGTCAGCCACTTGCCGGAACTCGAATATGTACGCTATGCCATGCGTCCCTATATATTCACCGCGTCCTCTTCACCATCGCTGATCGCCTCGACCCGTAAAGCTCTCGAGATCCTCCACCACAGCAGTGCACTGCGGAAAAAACTCTGGGACAACGCAACACAGTTGTACCAGGGTCTGGCGGCAACGGGTTTTGAACTCGGTCCTGAAATCAGCCCGGTGATTGCAGTGCGACTGCCTGCAAGCGTCGGTGAGACAACCGCACTCTGGAATGAGTTACTGTCACAGGGCATCTATGTCAATCTGGTGCTCCCGCCTGCCACCCCGGGCGGTAAACCTCTGCTGCGCTGCAGTCTCAGCGCGGCCCATAGCCAGACACAAATAAATGCGATTCTGGATGCCTTTGCGCTTATCAGGGACAAGTTGCAGTCGTATGCCTGAGCGCAGCCGGCTAACCTCTATCACTGGTTAGCCTGCCCGCCTCCCTTAACTGTCATGCACTTGTTAAAAACCTTTGCCCGCGCCTACCCGTTGCAGAGTGCCACCATGCTGGTTGCACTGCTGGTTGCCGGGCTGGTCGAGGGCATCAGCCTGACCGCCCTGTTGCCGCTGCTGAACAAGGTGCTGGTGACGCCCGGGGCTGATACAACAGTGCCTGAGCCTGACTCCAGCTCCGGCGTCGGCGATGCGCTGCTCAGTGGTATCGAAGCCATTGGTTTGACCCCCAGTGTCGAAATGCTGCTGGTGGTCATCGTACTAGGCTCGATCATCAAGGGTGGCCTGGTGCTGCTGGCGAAGAAAAAGGTTGGCTACATCGTAGCGCAGGTCGCCACCGACCTGCGCCTGTCAATGCTGCGCGCCATGCTGGCCTCGCGCTGGGACTATTTTCTGCATCGACAGCTTGGACAGTTGACCAATTCCATGTCGATCGAGGCGGTCAGGGCGGCCAACGCCTATCTGCATGGCGCGATGCTTATATCACAGCTTATCCAGGCGCTGGTCTATGTCATTATCGCCACCATGCTGATGTGGCAGGCCGCCCTGTTTTCTATTCTGATGGGTACCCTTATCTATATCGCACTGAACCGCCTGGTGAAGATGTCACGCAAGGCCGGCAAGCGCCAGACAACCTTTACCAAGCTGATGATCGCGCGTCTCGCCGACACCCTGCTGTCTGTCAAGCCGCTCAAGTCGATGGGACGGGAAGGCCTGGTGGATACCGTGCTGGTATCGGAGACGAAAAATATAAACCGCGCCCTGCGTCGTGAGGTGGTGAGCACCGAGTTTCTGTCGGCCGGACAGGAGATACTGTTCGCGCTGGTGCTGGTGATCGGTATTTATGTCACGCTGGTAAAGTGGGAACTACCGGTCGCGACGGTGATGGTGCTGGGTTTTCTGCTGTCGAGGATATTAAAGCGAACTGGCCAGGTGCAACGCAGCTACCAGAAGATGGCGGTCAGCGAGTCTGCCTACTGGTCGATCCAGAAGACCATCAGCAAGGCCGAACAGGCGCGCGAGGACCCGGGGGGAGATCGTGCACCAACCCTCGAACAGGGTATCGAGTTTCAGGATGTCAGTTTCTCCTACAAGGATAAACAGATACTGGAGCGGATAAATATCAGCATCCCCGTCGGTTCGTTTACCGCCATCATTGGACCTTCAGGATCGGGCAAGACCACCACCCTCGACCTGATCATCGGATTACTTCAGCCGGACAGTGGCACGCTGCTGGTCGATAGCATTCCGCTGAGCGAGCTCGACATGCACCGCTGGCGGCGCACCATCGGTTATGTCCCGCAGGAAACCGTTCTGCTGCACGATTCAGTTCTCAACAATGTGGCGCTGGGAGACACCGAAATCAGTGAAGCCGATGTCATTTCGGCCCTCCAGGAAGCGGGGGCCTGGGACTTCGTGAAGAAACTGCCGGAGGGCATCCATGACCTTGTGGGTGAACGCGGCGGCAAACTTTCCGGCGGCCAGCGGCAGCGCATCATGATTGCACGTGCCCTGGTGCATCGTCCGCGGTTACTGATCATGGATGAGGCGACCTCGGCGCTCGATCCGCAGAGTGAAAAGGCCATTTGCGAGACCCTGAGCAAGTTGCAGGGTGCGCATACGATCCTGGCGATCTCGCATCAACCCGCCCTGCTGGATGCCGCCGAGCGGGCCTACCGCTTGGAGGATGGGCATGCTCTGCTGGTAAAGGATGCTACCGGCTAGCAGGCTGGCCAGCTGCTGCTTGTTCCAGCACCACTCTGTTTTCAGGGAGTGCGCTTTGCGACGCCCCCGTCACCTGTTAGACTGCCTCATCCTTCCCATACAGCCATTGCCGAAGGTCTCGTAGCAGGGAATATTCCAGTGCGAATCGGATTTCTGTTTAATCACTTCTTCCCCCACCAGGTGCCGCACGCAGCACCCTATGCGTTCGAGCTTTCGCGCCGTAACCCCGGCTTTGAAGTCATCATCGCGTGCTCGTCGAGAGCCGAGATGGAACTGGCACAGCGAATCGGCCGGCTGTATCCCGGTCACAGCTGCACGTTCAAGCACATTCGCCCGTCCTGGGCCTACCGGATAATCGATCCCTTGATTTCTCCGCACAAATTCAAACGCAAGAAAATGGTACTGAAGCACAACCTGGATTTCTTCCGTAGCCTGGACGCACTGGTAGCGCCAGAGCGCCACTGCATGCGATTGCGGACGCTATACAAACTCCAGGGTGTGCGGATGATTCATGCGCGCCACGGCGCCGGAGACCGCAAGGGCGGCTTCGACGACCGCTCCGGCGCATTCGACCTCACGCTGCTACCTGGCCAGAAATACATCGACCGGCTGACGGAGATCGACGCCCTGCGCCCGGATGCCTATGCGGCCATCGGCTGGCCCAAGTTCGAGGTTGTCCGCGGCCTCAACCCCGACCCCGTGCGCTTCTTCGACAACGACAACCCGGTTGTCGTCTACAATCCGCATTTCGACCAGAGCGTCTCGTCCTGGGAAAAGATGGGCCTGCAGGTGCTGGACTTCTTTGTAGAGAACCCGGCCTATAACCTGATCTTCGCGCCGCATGTCGTACTGTTCAAACGGCACGTGCGCCACAAGGGGTATCTGCCGGACAAGTACCGCAACATCCCCAACATTCTGATCGACACCGGCAGCGCCGCCTCGACCGACATGACCTACATCCTGAATTCCGACATCTACCTGGGGGACGTCAGCAGCCAGGTCTACGAATTCCTGCTCGAGCCACGGCCGGTTATCCACCTGAACGCACACCACGTTGACTGGCAGGGCGACCCCAACTACCTGCATTTTACGCTGGGCCAGGTAGTTGACGATGTCGCTCAGCAACTGGGCCCAGCACTCGAGCGGGCATTCAGCACTCACGAACAGTACCTGAACGAACAGCAACGCACATTCGCCTACACCTTTTATAGCGAGGCTGACAGCACCGCTGCCGAGCGCGGCGCCGATGCCATCGCCCGGTATCTTTCCAAACCCGCAGTGACTGACAAGTCAGGTTAGGGCGTCCCGGTAAACGGCGGCTCAATGAGTCCGGCCTTCAGGAAAGGTAGCTTTTGTTTTTCCTATACCCCCGGACTACAACATCATCCAGTAACCTGGTCAGAAAGTGTCGCGGTGAATATTCGTTGAGTGTTTCAGCTGCAATCGTTTCAGGCGCTGTCTTTAAAAACCTGGCTATTTCGTCCGTTGCGGTTGCATTGGTTGTTATTACTTTTTTCCCGTGGAGGGCCGCCTCGACAGCTCTTAATGACAGTCCGTTCTGGCCGTCCTGTGTTATATCAAGCAAGCACTTTGAATTTGCAAGCAGCGACAGATACTCCTGGTATGGAATCAGCTTTATCCCGTCACTGCCGGTTATTCTTGCGTACAGCTGAAACCCGCGGCTGACAGTGTGTCGCTCAGCTTCGACCATCGCTTTTCTGCCTTTGTTACGCCCGACAAAAAGCAAATCTATGGCGGGGTTCGGGATATTTTGCAGGGGGAATTTTCTGACACCGGGAATACTGTTTAAGTGCGTAAGTCTTGCAGTCCGCTTCATCAAAAGACCAGATTGCAATACCTTTTTCTTTCAGGCCAGCGATACTATTTCTCAGGTTTTTATTCCTGGCGACAATGTTCCTGCAAATAATAGCCGCCTCAAAATCAATCGGTATCTCACTTGATATACGCGTTAATTTTATCTTACCCTGAAAAAAGAAGCTGCTTCCCGGGTGCTTTTCGATCAATTTCAGGACCAATTTTTTCAGCTGGTAGCGTCTCGCCCTTTTGAACCATCTGGCCAGAATATTGCCGTGATACCTGCTTTCTTTTAAATTTATAACTTTTTTTAGCTATACTGCCGAGCTGACCGATATCAGGAAACGGTACCTCGTAATCCGGCCAGAAGCCGATTAAATAACTTTTTTCTGTGGCATTTTTAAACTGTTTTGTGTCTTCATCAAGGAAGATGGCCTCTTAATCATACATTCAGCATCCGCTGTGTAAATCTTACCTATGAATACTGAAATACAAGAACCGGTCAG
>Ga0316194_10000702_pt1 | contig 22367 bp, 27 predicted proteins | sample CroRivsedime1_MG_FD_204936 | JGI IMG/M metagenome (GOLD analysis project Ga0316194, IMG submission 204936) | Coastal sediment microbial communities from Maine, United States - Cross River sediment 1 | ecosystem: Environmental > Aquatic > Marine > Coastal > Sediment | place: USA: Maine...
TGTGATCAGACTTCACGGGAATAAGGCAGGAAATTAGACAACAATGGACCAGCAGAAACGAGATTTACTGGCATTGCTGATTGACGAAGAAGTGCTCCAGTTTGGCAGTTTTGTGCTCAAGTCCGGGCGTCAGAGCCCCTATTTCTTCAATCTCGGCGCGATCAACTCTGGTGCGGCAATTGCGGCGCTTGGGGAAGCCTATGCGGAAAAGATCACCGATCTGGATTTCAGCTTCGACACCCTGTTTGGTCCGGCTTATAAAGGCATTCCAATTGCTGTTTCTGCCGCGCAGGCGCTAGCTCGACGTGGCAACAACACCGGCTGGGCGTTCAATCGTAAAGAAGCCAAAGCCCACGGCGAGGGCGGTCAGTTCGTGGGTGCCTGCGTCCAGGGGCGGGTACTGCTGGTGGACGATGTGCTCACTGCAGGTACCGCGCTGCGCGAAGCCGCTGGGTTGATTACCGCAGCCGGTGGTGAGCTGGTTGGCGTGGTGATTGCGCTTGATCGTCAGGAACGGATTGATGGTGGCACTGCGGTTGCGAATCTGAGCTCAGAATTGGCTATTCCGGTCACCAGCATCCTCACCCTGCAGGACGTGATCGAGTACCTTGACTTGATTGGGCGTGAGGACAACCATTCAAAAGAGAAGCTGGCCCAGGTGAAAGCTTATCAGGCACAGTACTGTCAACTAGGCACTTAAGGATGAAAGTCTCCGGCTAATGGTCGCTGAGGGAATGACGATGAATCAAACAAACCGCATAGCCACGCCCGCTGGACAGAACTGCCCCAGCCGGTTTGTGGTCCGCCACCTGGCGGCTTTTCTGATCGTATCAGGACTGCTGGTGGCCCAGATTGCGAGCGCTCAGGTGGTCTACCGCTGGACTAACGCCGATGGTAAACCGGAAGTGTCACATTCGATCCCCGCCGATGTCGTGCACAAAGGCTACGAGATTCTCGACGGCAACACGATGAACCGCCTTAAGGTGGTCCCGCCGCAGATGACAGACGGCGAATACACTGAGCAGTTGGCTCGTGAAAAAGCCCAGGCAGAGTGCCAGCGCACATTAAACAGAATCTACTCCCGCTATGAGAAGCTGGAAGATATCGACGATGCTGAAGTTTCAGCTCTCCGGAAACTGGATGTCCGGGTCAGCAACGCCCAGCAGGATCTCACCCGCGCGAAGCGGGAGCTGGCAAAGCTTGAATCATCAGCGGCCAGTCAGGAGCGCCAGGGGAAAACAGTCAGTAAAGCTTTACTGGCGGAATTGACCAGTGCCAACAGCCAGATTGCAACTCTGGAACGGGAACTCGGCCAGCGCAAGCAGGGGCGCGAAGACATGCAGCACGACTTCGAACTTGAGCGGCTGATGTTTAACGCTAACGACTGCAACGTTGAGCATCTGGCCCGCCGTTAACGGAATACGGCCCGCTCCAGCGCCAGCCACTGCTGATCCCAGTTTGCGGTCGGCAGGTTACGAAATTCGCTTCTGACAAACTGATGAAGCCTGCCCTCGGCAGCCGACAGCAGCAGATTGGCGGCGATTCCGGTACCCAGCTCAGGTCCGGGTACCCGGGTGATTGCCCATTCGCGAAGAATCAATCGAAGCTGAGTTTCCAGTCGGTCGAACACTTGACGGATCCGCCCGCGCAAACGATCCGTTTCGCCCTGTAACGCATCCCCTGCCAGCAGTCGTGCCATGCCCGGATTGCGTTCTGCAAATGTCAGGAGCAGCGTCAGCAGTTTTGCACAACGCAGCTGGGCGGTGGGTTCTTCAGTCATGATACGACTGATACGGGTGAACAGGCTTTCTTCGATGAACTCAATCAGCCCATCGAGCATCTTGGCTTTACTGGGAAAATGTCGATACAGGGCAGCTTCGGAAACGCCTACCTGTTTTGCCAGCGCGGCCGTGGTAATGCGCGAGCCCGGGTTGGTTTCCAGCATCAGGGCCAGCGCCTGAAGAATTTCCACTCGTCGGTTGGATTTAGTCATCGGGTAATCTTGGTGCCGCAGCCGGCGTCGGTGAAAATTTCCAGCAGCAACGCGTGCTCTACCGTGCCGTCGATGATCTGGACGCTGGCAACTCCGTCGGCCAGCGCATCCAGCGCACACTGAGTCTTCGGCAGCATGCCCTCGTTGATGACACCATCATTGATGAGCTGGGTCACTTCTGCGCTTGACAAGCCTGCCAACGTCTCTCCGCTTGCGTCGAGTATACCTGGCGTATTGGTCAGCAGAATCAGCTTCTCAGCGTTCAGAGTTCGAGCCACGTGGCCGGCGACCAGATCCGCGTTGATGTTGTAGGACTCGCCGTCTTTGCCTACCCCGATTGGTGCAATCACCGGTATGAAGTTTTCCGAGATCAGCGTGTTGAGGATCTCGGCGTTGATCTTTTCGACTTCGCCAACGTGGCCTATGTCGATGATTTCAGAAGCGGCGAGCTCCGGTGCGCCCTGCTGCCGCCTGAGTTTTCGGGCACGGATCAGATCCCCGTCTTTACCGGTGATGCCGACCGCCCGTCCGCCATTTCTGTTGATGATCGCGACAATGTCCTGATTCACTGACCCACCCAGGACCATTTCGACAACGTCCATGGTCTGTGCATCGGTGACCCGCATGCCGTCGACAAAACGCGTTGGGATCTGCAGACGCGAGAGCAGGTCGCCAATCTGTGGGCCACCGCCGTGTACGACAATGGGGTTCAAGCCAACGAGCTTCATCAGCACAATGTCGCGGGCAAAATTGTTCTTCAGGGTTTCGTCCACCATTGCGTTGCCACCGTATTTGATGACCAGGGTGGAACCATGGAAGCGCTGAATATAAGGCAGTGCTTCAGTCAGAACGCTGGCAACGTTGCGCGAGTGCTGTTCGGAAAAACTCACGGTCAGATGAATTTCAGTTCTGGATCGATGGCGCTGAGTTGATCCTGAAAGACTTTCTGTATGCGCTCGAGCGCTCCCTGGCCATCTGCTTCGAAACGCAGGGACAACACCGGGCTGGTGTTTGATGCCCGTATCAATCCCCAGCCGTCTGCAAAATCGACGCGAACACCGTCAATGCTGGTGATTGTGCCATCGCCAAAATCGCCGTCTTTTTCCAGACGTTCAATAACCGCAAACTTGTGTGACTCGGTGGTTTCAATTTTGAGCTCGGGTGTCGCGAAAGTTACTGGAAACTGAGCGAAAACTTCGTCGGCACTGAGACTCTGCGAGCCGAGGATTTCCAGTAGTCGAGCAGCCGAATACAGAGCGTCGTCGAATCCGTACCAACGCTCGCCGAAACAGATGTGACCGCTGAATTCACCCGCCAGCAGCGCGCCGGTTTCTTTCAGCTTGGCTTTCATATGGGAATGACCCGTTCGCCACATAATCGGGCGACCGCCGTATTCGCTGATCAGGTTGTTGAGATGGCGTGAACATTTAACGTCGAAAATGATATCGGCACCCGGGTTGCGGCCAACAATGTCCTGGGCAAACAGCATCAGCAGCTTGTCCGGCCAGATGATTTCGCCACGGCTGGTGACCACGCCGACACGGTCGCCGTCGCCATCGAAAGCCAATCCCAGATCTGCCTTTTCGTCGGCAACCACTGCGATGAGATCCTGCAGATTCTTAGGCTCAGCCGGATCAGGATGATGGTTGGGGAAATCACCGTCGATGTCGCAATACAGTCTGACGACCTCACAGCCGAGCTCTTCGATCAGTCGCGGGGCCAGTTCGCCGGCAACACCGTTGCCGCAATCGACCACCACTTTCAGGGGCTGGGCGACAGCGACGTCCCCTAAGACGCGATCGATATAGTGATCGTTCAGATCAATCTCTTCGACGTCGCCTTCGCCTTCGCTCAGCTGATTTTCCTGAAGTCTGACCTTCAGCTTCTGGATCCGCTCTTCAGCCAGAGTCACACCACCGATCATCATTTTCAGGCCGTTGTACTCGGGCGGATTGTGGCTGCCGGTGATCATGATGCCGGTGCCGGTATCGAGAGCGTGTGTGGCAAAGTAGAGTAGTGGTGTCGGTACCTGGCCGATGTCCAGCACGTCGACGCCACCTTCTGTGAGTCCGCGTACCAGAGCGTCGCGCAGCTTGATGGATGAATGACGTCCATCGCGACCAACGGCAACGCGATTCTGCTCGAGTTCACTGGATTCAGCCGCGAAGGCGCGTCCGATCCAGTAGACCACGTCTTCGGTCAGATTTCGGGTAGTGATGCCGCGAATGTCGTAGGCGCGGAAGATCTCCTCTTCCAGCTTTAGTCCCATGTCGGCCGGTGTTACCTCTTCGCTGACCTCAATACCAAAATTCTCCGCAGCGTCGTCGGCTACGTTTACCTCAAGAAACTCCTCGTCGTCTGCCAGCAGTGCCTCGGTCGCACTAGGCGACGGTTTTGCTGGAACGGCCTTTTTCTTGCCAGCCTTTTTAGCGGATGCCGATGCAGCCTGTTCAGGTTCTGCGACGGTGACTTTGCCTCTTGCCAGCGGTGCCAGGTCTGCAGCGAGTTGCTGGAATAACGGCAGCTGATAGCGTTCCAGCTGGGCTCCTCTGCCGCGAATCAGGCTGCTGGCATAGGTTGCCAGCTGTGCTGCGTCCTCGCGAAGCTTGCGGCTGAGCCCGGAGAAGGCCAGGGAAATGCCAGCCAGCACGAAGCCTAGAGCAACAGCAATCGCCGTTAGGAGGTCGTAGGGGCTGGCGACGGTCGCTAACTTTGCTGGATTGGCCGTGAACTGCAGTTCCCAGTTTCTGGCGTTCAGGCTGGTTGTGAGGGGCGTGGCGCCAGCACCTCGTTCGCCCAGTTTGAACACTTCAAGATCCGCGCTGGCAGAATCCAGAGTCTGCAGGATGGCCCCTTCGCCAACGCTTGAATCGATTGTTCGTGCGGCCGCATCGAGGAGAAATCGCTGGGCGTCAAAGGCGACGAACAGCACACCGGCAGGTTCGCCGTTGTGATGAATCGGCTGCGCGGCATAGACCACCGTGCTGTGTGCCTTGGCAATTTCCGGTCCTGCGTACTCCTGGGTTTCAGCGCGCTTTATCAGATCCAGCATCGCATAAGAAATGGGAGTCTCGTCGTCAAGGTCAACGCGGGCTTCGCCCAGGCGGATGATTTCCACACGTTCGGCGTAATCGATCTGATCGGCGATCACTTCAGAGCGGCGGGCAATGGTTCCAGGGTTGTTGCTGATCAGCGCATCGATTGTGGCGTCTGCGTTTGCGGCGGCGTTCACCAGCACCTTCATTTCATCAGCTTTGGCGTTGAAGAAGGCGACATAGACTTCGTTGAACGCTCTGCTCTGCTGTTGCTGATGGGCTTCGTTGGCGCTGATGACCAGCTGCCAATACAACAGCAGCGTCGCAGCGGCCAGGCCGACCACGCTGATCAGGACCGCCAGACCCGCATGATTCCAGATGCCGTCACTGCCTGAACGTTTGGATTTTCGTCTTGGTGTCGTGACTTCGTCTGAGTCAGAGCTGTCCTTTGGCACGCTTAATTCCTTCGCCGTTTTTCCTTCGCCGCGCTTTCTTCGGTTTTTGCCGTTGGTTCGCCGCACAGTCAGCGCGTCCTTGAGCCCCTGGCCAATACGGCCGAACAGGCTGATGGAGGACGTTGGCACCGCCGATTAAGTTTAACAGGGGCGATATGGTAGTTTGCCCGGCAGGGGCTTGCCAGCACCGAAGCGCTAAATTGCAACGTGTTCCGGGTTGGTATGCGCTAACTGTGCCTCAAAACGGGCACACACCAGGGAAATGACCGCGACCGATAGAGCGTATTTGTCCTGTTTTGCCAGCTGGGTCTCGCCATCGCTGAATATCACAGTCGCGGCGTTGCTTGAGCTGTTGAATCCGATATCCGGCCTTGAGACGTCGTTAACGACAATGGCGTCCAGTTTTTTGCGCACCAGTTTCTGCCTGGCGTGCTCGTTGGCATTCTGGGTTTCAGCGGCAAACCCGACCACAACTCCGGGTCTGGGACTCATTGCAGCCACGCTGGCCACGATGTCAGGATTTTCAATGAGCGACAGTTGCATGCCCGCTTCAGAGTCTGCGGCGGCCGGGGCTTTCTTGATTTTCTGACCTGCCGGTCGGGCTGGCCGGTAGTCGGCGACAGCTGCCACTGCGACAAACAGATCACTGCCAGACGCCTGGGCCAGGCTGGCTTCATACATCTCCAGTGCGGTAGTAACCGGAATGAGCTCAATACCTGCTGGTGGGGCAATCGAAACCGGGCCGGAGATCAGGGTGACCTGGGCGCCCGCATCCCTCGCTGCTCGGGCGAATGCGTAACCCTGCCTGCCTGAACTGTGGTTGCTGATGTAGCGCACCGGATCCAGGGGCTCGCGGGTTGGACCGGCAGTAATCACCACTCTGCGGCCTTTGAGCAACTGGCTGTGTTGTGTGCTCTGCAGAAAGTGGGTTTCGAGGGCGTTGAGCAGTGCCAGTGGCTCCTGCATGCGCCCGGGTCCGAACTCGCCACAGGCCTGTTCGCCGCTGTCAGGCTCAAGCACTGTTACACCGTCTTCGATCAGCGTTGCCACGTTGCGTTCGGTTGCGGCCGCCTGCCACATCACTGTGTTCATGGCTGGCGCAACCCATAGCGGCGCGCGGCTGGCAAGACAAAGCGCTCCCAGCAGATCGTCGCTCCTACCCTGAGCCAGCCTGCTCAGGCAGTCGGCGGTTGCTGGTGCGATCAGAATGATGTCCGCCCAGCGTGCCAGCTCGATATGCCCCATCGAGGCCTCTGCAGCGGGATCCCACAAATCGTCGCGAACCGGTCGGCCACTGACCGCCTGGAGGCTGGTGGTGGTGACAAATTGACTCGCGGCACGGGTCATTACGACCTGAACCTCTGCGCCGGCCTGGCGCAGAAGACGCACAAGCTCCGGCGTCTTGTACGCAGCGATACCGCCGCTGACACCCAGTAGGATGCGTCGGTCTTTCAGACTGTCTGGTGCAGAATTTGCCACAGGATCACCGTCTATTATTTGCTGCTGGCATATCAGTTACCGGCATTGTTAACCGGTCAGCTGATCATAGCACGCGCTGCGCCGGGGGCTTTTCCCGGTCATGATTGATCTGACCGGAGCACCTGACCCGCGGCAGCGCCTGCGTGAGCTGGGTGTGGGCTCAGTGACAGACGCTGAACTGCTGGCTATCTGCCTAGGTACCGGCGCAGCCGGTGTACCGGTGTTGGAGCTTTCCCGGCGCCTGCTGGTGCGGTTTGGTGGAATCCCGCAGCTGCTGGAAGCGCCTGCCATGCGCTTGCTTGAAGAGCGCGGAGTTGGCCCGGCCCGGGTGGCTCTGCTGCAGGCGATTGGTGGTCTGGTTGAGCGATTTCATCACCAACAGCTGCAGCGAGGTCCGGTGTTGTCCAGTTCAGCTGAAGTGCGGGGTTTTCTGCGCAACCGCCTGGCACCTCGGACCAGGGAGGTCTTTGCCTGCCTGTTTCTCGATAGTCGACACCGCGTGATTGCTTATGAAACGCTGTTTCTAGGCACTGTGGATAGAGCGGCCGTGCACCCTCGTGAAGTTATGAGGCGTGCTTTAGAGCTCAACGCGGCAGCGTTGATTCTTGCCCACAACCACCCTTCCGGCGTTGCGGAACCGAGTTCGGCAGATATTGCGCTGACGGCGTCACTTGCGGACCTGCTCAGTAAGGTAGATGTTCGGCTGTTAGACCATCTGGTGGTAGGCCGCGGCCGCGAGGTGTCGCTGGCCGAACGCGGCCTGATCTAAACAGCCTGGCGCTTGCGAGCAGTGGGTGGCTCTGGTATAAAGCGCGTCCTTTTTTACGGGGTTGTCGAGATGTCGCAAGTTTGCCAGGTAACTGGAAAGCGGCCCATGGCGGGTAACAACGTCAGCCACGCCAAAAACCGGACGCGGCGTCGTTTTTCGCCGAATCTGCACTCACACCGCTTCTGGGTCGAAAGTGAGAAGCGTTTCGTGCGTTTGAAGCTGTCGACGGCAGGTATGCGCCTGATCGATAAAAATGGCATCGACGCGGTACTTGCTGATATGCGCAAGCGCGGTGCAAAGGTCTAGCAACCGCCCTTTCGATCCCCATACTCAGATCTTTAATTCAGGAGCGGCTCAATGCGCGATAAGATCAAACTGGTGTCCAGCGCTGGAACCGGCCACTACTACACCACCGACAAGAACAAGCGGACCACTCCAGATAAACTGGAAATGAAGAAATACGATCCGGTGGTTCGAAAGCACGTGCTGTACACCGAAGCCAAAATTAAATAGCCCCAGACTGCTCGAAGACCTGGCTCACCGATCTGTTCCGATCCGGGGTCTGATAGAAGAAAATTGAACAGCGGTATCTCTTCCGATGCCGCTGAACTGGCGGAACTTCACCTTGCCAGAACTCCCAGAAGTTGAAACCACCCGCCTCGGCATTGAGCCGCTGGTCACCGGTCGCGTGCTTGAAAGCATCAAGGTGCGCAATGCTGCGCTGCGCTGGCCGGTTGAGATACCCCCCGATCTGCGTGGCCAAACTCTCGCAGGCGTCACCCGCCGGGCCAAATACCTGCTTGCTCACTTTGAAACCGGCGTTTTGCTGATTCACCTGGGGATGTCCGGCAACCTCAGGGTCGTGTCGTCGACCCAGCCTTACCTAAAACACGATCATGTCGAGCTGACATTTGCCGGAGACCGTGCTCTGCGTCTGAATGATCCACGCCGTTTCGGCAGCGTCCTGTGGTCCGAGACCAACGCTGATGGCCATTGGTTGCTGGATCGCCTGGGGCCAGAACCGTTAGACGACGAATTTGATGGTGACTATCTGAAACGACAGGCGCGGCATCGCCGGGTGGCGGTAAAAACTCTGCTGATGGACAGTCACATTGTGGTTGGCGTTGGCAACATTTACGCCAATGAAGCGCTGTTTCTGGCGGGTGTACGACCCGGTGTGCGTGCCAGTCGCGTTACCTTGACTGCTTATCAGCGAATTGCTCTGGCGATCAAAGGTGTGCTGCAGCGGGCAATTGAGATGGGGGGCACCACTTTGCGGGATTTCGTCAAACAAGATGGCAATCCTGGCTATTTCAAGCAGTCTCTCAACGTCTATGGCCGTGAAGGTCTGCCATGTCGTGTCTGTGGCACACTGCTCACAGGTACCCGACTTGCAAATAGAGCAACGGTTTATTGTAAAAATTGCCAAAAAACCCAAGGTTTTGCCCAACAGCCGGTGCTAAAGTCATGAAATCATTGAACTAGATGTTCTGTTTAAATGCTGTCTTCAGGCAGTGTTTATCGCAGCTTCGAACAGGTTCTGAAAATCCACGGGTTTTCAGGCGCAGTAATCGACAAGGAAACCGGATATGAGCTTCTGGAAACGAGCAGTAATGATTTTGACCGTGGCCGCTACGATGTCCGTATCGACTCAGGTGCTGGCCGCACAGCAATACAAAGAATCCCGGCAGACTCAGGCAACCATCGCGGACGCCGTGATTGCGCGTCCGCTGGGCATCGTCGTTACCGGAATCGGCGCGGTGCTGTTTGTGGTGAGTTTGCCGTTTTCTGCCCTTGGTGGGAATATTGGTGAGGCGGCCGACGCGTTGGTGGTGAATCCTGCCAAAGAAACCTTCACTCGCTGCCTTGGCTGTACCTCAAGCGAACAGAAGAGCGCAACAAACGACATCTGAGGTGTTGTTTGCTGGCCTGATCATGACGTCAAGCCGGCGGCTCTTTTACCCAGGGGCTCTTTAAGTCAGGGTCCGGGCGTAGGCATGCACCACGGCTGGGTGCACAAACTGTGAGATGTCGCCACCCAGAGAGGCAATTTCTCTGACCAGAGTAGAAGAGATATAGGACGTCTCTTTGGCAGTGGGCAGGAACACATACTCGATGTCGTTATCCAGCGACTGATTCATCTCTGCCATCTGAAATTCGTAGTCAAAGTCAGTGACTGTTCTTAAACCCCGCAAAATGAATTGCGTCCCGCGACTTTTAGCATAGTCGACCAGCAGGGTGTTGAAGCCCTCAACCGACACCTTGTCGCCAAACTCTTTCAATACTTCTTCACACAGGGCTATCCGATCCGCCAGATCGACGGCGGGATCTTTCTGCGCTGAGGTGCCGATTGCCAGGATCACGTGATCGAACAGGCGCAGAGCCCGCTCTACCAGATCAGTGTGGCCGTTGGTTATCGGGTTGAAAGAACCCGGATATACCACTCGCTTCATTGTTGTTACCCCCCGAGGACAGCGGCGGATGGTAGCCACCCAGCGGGACCCTTTCAAGGTAAGGTTTCAGGCGCCGGCCTTCGCGAGCAGCCCGAAATGGCAATCACCGGCGCGCCCTCGTTTGATCAGCTGGTTTTCGAAGGGCAGCGGTTCGCGCCGCGGGCGCTCGAGATAGATCAGTCCGGAATCGCTGAGGTAGCCGGGTCGCTGCAGCTGGGCAAGCAGCGCCAGGGCGCTGGAGTCGGCAAATGGTGGATCGAAAAACACGATGTCCCAGGGTGACTGGGGCGGCTGTTTTAGAAACCCTTCCGCGCTGCCGGTGATAATCTCTGCCTGTTCTGCGCCAAGCAGCCGGGCGTTGTCACGGAGCGCGGCTGCGGCCTTGCGGTTTTTTTCAACCAGGGTGACCCGAGCGGCACCCCGAGACAGCGCTTCGAAACCCAAAGCCCCGCTGCCGGCAAACAGATCCAGACAGTTTGCACCGGGCAGCTCAGCCACCAGCCAGTTGAACAGAGTCTCGCGAACCCGTCCAAGGCTGGGGCGTAAATCTGCAGTTGCGGTAAAGCGGAGCTTTCGTCCCTTCCACAGACCGCTGATAATGCGTACTTCATTACTTGCCATGTTGCTGAACATGGTGAGGCTTATGCAGTACAACAGGCAACATTCATGAGTGATAGCGCGCGCGATGAAGAATCCTCTGGAGGATTCTGGCGAAAACTGAAATCAGGCCTGGGGAAAACCCGCGGCAGGCTGGCTGAAGGCGTCGGTAATCTGCTTCTGGGTGAAAAGGAAATCGATGAAGAGGTTCTCGATGAGCTGGAAACATCGCTGCTGCTGACTGATGTTGGGGTTGATGCAACCCGGGAGATCATGGACACGCTGCGCTCGCGGGTGCGACGCAAAGAGCTGAACAAGACCGGTGCACTTTACGAGGCGCTGGCTGTGCTGCTGAAAGAACTGCTGCAGCCCTTGGCGAAACCCTGGACGGTAGACGCCCGTAAGAAGCCCTTCGTGGTATTTTTCGTTGGCGTCAACGGCGTCGGCAAGACCACCACAATTGGCAAGCTTGCCAAGTATCTGCAGTCGGAAGGCCGGCAGGTAATGCTTGCTGCGGGAGACACTTTCCGAGCAGCTGCGGTGGAACAGCTGCAGCGCTGGGGTGAACGCAACGATGTCACCGTGATTGCCCAGCAGCAGGGCTCAGATAGCGCATCGGTCGTCTATGACGCTGTTCAAGCGGCTCAGGCTCGTGGGATTGATGTAGTACTTGCTGATACTGCGGGTCGGTTGCAGGCTAAGACCAACCTGATGCAGGAGCTGGAAAAGATCAAACGGGTGGTCGCTCGCCTGGATCCCGATGCACCGCACGAAGTGCTGCTGGTGCTCGATGCCGGCGTTGGTCAGAACGCGCTGAGTCAGGTCCGGGAGTTTGATGCGGCGGTAGGCGTGACTGGACTTGTTGTGACTAAGCTGGATGGTACTGCCAAAGCGGGTGTGCTGTTCGCAATTGCGCGGGAAATTGGCAAACCGGTGTATTTTATTGGCGTTGGTGAAGGCATCGACGATTTGCGGCCGTTTCAGCCAGATGCTTTTGTAGATGCGCTTCTGCCCAGTCTGGAAGAGCGTGATGCGCTCCCAGAGGACACTTAGTGGCTCAGATAGAATTTCATCACGTCAGTAAACGCTTCGAAAACGGTCAGGAGGCGCTGGCGGATCTGACTGCGGAGTTTGCAGAAGGCTCGATGACTTTTCTGACCGGCCATTCCGGTGCGGGGAAGAGTACGTTTCTGAAGCTGCTGCTGTGTCTGGATCTGCCCACCCGCGGGCAGATTCTGGTAAACGGCATCAATGTGACTCAGATGAGTGCTGCGCGGCTGGCCAGCTATCGGCAGCACCTTGGCGCGGTGTTCCAGGATCATCACCTGCTTGGTCACCGCAGCGTCTATGACAACGTGGCGTTGCCGTTGCGCATCAGCGGTATGCGGGAAAAGGAAATCGCCCGGCGTGTCCGCGCAGCACTGTCCAGAGTCAGTCTGTTGGAAAAAGAGCGGCAGTTTCCTCGCTATCTGTCGACGGGCGAACAGCAGCGCGTGGGCATAGCCCGGGCGGTAGTGACCCGTCCGAAAATTCTGCTCGCGGACGAACCCACCGGAAATTTAGACCCCGAGTTATCGCGCGACATCATGAAATTGTTCGAACAGTTCAACCAGGTGGGGACCACGGTCATTGTTGCCAGCCATGACCGTGATCTGATTGAGTCCATGGGTCGGCGGATCATTGAGCTGGATAAAGGCGCCATTGTCCGGGATGGTCTGAATTTCCGGGAACAAACAGAGGTTCAGACTGACAGTGTCTGACGCCCCATCAGGTTTGCGACGTAAACAACGCGATCCCTGGCCGCCATTGCGACCGGGTATTGGCGCCTGGTGGCGCGACCATCTGCGTATTGCCCGGGAAACCATGCATTTTGTCAGCGCCCGGCTTGGCACCAGCCTGGTGGTGTGGCTGCTGGTTGGCATTGCTCTGGCGCTGCCCTCCGGCCTGCTGCTGCTTCAGGTCAACCTTGCCAAGCTGACCGCCGGTTGGGAAGGTCGGCCGGGTTTGACTCTGTATTTCGAGCTGTCGGCAAGCGCAGAGCAGGTGGCGGCTGCGGCGAAGGTTCTGGAAGCTGACGAAGCGGTCGAACACGTGGTGATCACCAGTCGGGAGCAGGCTTTAGAAGAATTCCGAGCCTATACCAACCTCACCGATGCGCTGGACCTGCTGAGTGACAATCCCCTGCCTGCCTCGCTCAATGCAGCCCTGCGTACCGGGCTTGATGAGACAGCACTGGCAGGGCTGGTCGCACTGGCGGAAAGCCGGCCGGGCATCAAGGAGGTGGTCCTGGAAAAAACCTGGCTGGAAAGGGTCAATGATATCTCCCGGGTGGTCAGTCGACTTGGGATCATTCTCGGTGTTCTGTTTGGTATTGGTGCGGTGCTGGTAACGGCAACTTCTGTGCGCCTGGCGATCGAAGCCCGGCTCGACGAATTGCGCGTTCAGAAACTGGTGGGTGCGTCAGATCGACAGATCCGGCGGCCATTTCTCTATTTCGGAGCGTTTTACGGCATCGGCGGTGGCCTGGTTGCAGCCATGTTGTTGAGCCTGTGTCTGGTGGTGATCGAGGCGCCATTGACCGCGCTGCTGGGCAGCTACGGCCAGCAGCTGGATACTGCAGGCTTCAATCCGGTGTTTCTGGTTGCGCTTCTACTGGTCGGCGCTTTCCTTGGCGTGATGGGCTCCCTCGTTGCCGCTGCCCAGCGGCTCAGGGACTTAGAAATCCTTTAAATTCATAAAGATAGGGAATTTGTCTGGTGATTAGCACTCTTACTAATGGAGTGCTAAAATTGTGATATTGTTACTTTAGGTAACACGACAATGTTGTCATGATCCGCGTCCATGGAAGCTTGAGTAGATCAGCTGGGCAACAAGGGACGATGACGAGGATGATTAGAAAGATACTAGTTAGAGAGATTCTAATTAAAGAGGCACGAATTAAAGAGAAAATGACCAGAGAGATGATGACAACGAGACGGATAACAGGAGACAGACGATGAGCACAGCTTTACTGGCGATCAGCAATCTTTCCCCGGGCCAGAATCTGGACGCCTATGTCCAGACGGTCAGCGCCATTCCAATGTTGAGTGCAGAGGAAGAGCGAGACCTGGCTGACAAGTTCTATCACGACAATGACCTGGAAGCGGCGCGCGCACTGGTCATGAGTCAACTGCGCTTTGTTGTTCACCTGGCACGTTCCTACAGCGGCTATGGCCTGCCTCAGGCAGACCTCATCCAGGAAGGCAACGTGGGTCTGATGAAGGCGGTTAAACGCTTCAATCCGGAAGTTGGCGTGCGTCTGGTGTCATTTGCCGTGCACTGGATAAAAGCGGAAATGCACGAGTACATCCTGCGCAACTGGAGGATCGTAAAAATCGCGACCACCAAAGCCCAGCGCAAACTGTTCTTCAATCTTCGCAGCAACAAGAAGAGCCTGTCCTGGCTCACCAGTGAAGAAACCCGGGTGATTGCCGAAGGACTCGGGGTGAGTGAGCAGGAAGTCACACGTATGGAAGGCCGTTTGGCTGCCAGCGATATGGCTTTTGACGGTTATGCCGATGCAGACGAAGAAGAGAGCGCGGTTGCACCAGCTGCATTTCTGGCGCAGGAGAATAACGATCCCGCTGAGCTTGTCGCCGCCGAAGACACCAGCGCCGACCATAGCCGCCGGCTGTTTGAGGCGCTGAGTGGGCTTGATGAACGTAGCCGTGACATTGTCGAGCGGCGCTGGTTGAGCGAAGACAAGGTTACGCTCCACGATCTCGCTGATGAATATGAGGTGTCTGCAGAGCGTATCCGGCAGATCGAAAAAAGTGCTCTGAACAAACTGAAACTCTCAGTCGCCGCCTGATTGTGTTGCAGCTGTTTGGTCTCGCTGGTGCGTTCTACGGAGCCAGTGGGGTGTTGCTTGGTGCATTTGGCGCGCATGCGCTAAAGAACACCTTGTCTCCAGCCTCGCTCGAGACCTGGCAGACGGCGGTCAGCTATCAACTCATCCACGCGTTGGCGTTGCTCGCGGTATTTCTGATGGTTCGTCAGAGCGCTATGTCCGGCGCTGAAATCGGTCTGGCAGTGAAGATTGCTGGCTGGGGATTTCTCATCGGCGTTGTGCTGTTCTCCGGTAGCCTTTATGCGCTGTGTTTCGGAGCCGGCGCGCTGTTTGGACCCATCACGCCGCTGGGTGGAGTCAGCTTCATTGTTGGCTGGATAGCGCTGGCGGTCGCGATCTGGAATATCGACGGTGTCTGAATCGCCCCCGCAGCGCACTTACCTGCGACGCCGCGGGCGGATGACCCGAGGACAACATCGAGCCCTGGATGAACTGGCAGACGACCAGGTTCACGCAGTGCGCGAACCAACGCCCAACTGGCCGGAAATTTTCGGGCGCGAGGCGCCAATGGGTGTCGAAATCGGCTTCGGGATGGGCCAGGCGCTGCTGTCCTGGGCAGCGCACCAACCGGATTGGAATCTGCTGGGCATCGAAGTCTATCAACCGGGTATTGGTGCCCTGCTGCTTGGCGCCCAGCGCGATGGGTTGAACAACCTGCAGGTGCTGGAAGGCGATGCGGAGCTGGCTTTTGAGGCCAACATAAATCCGGACAGCCTGGATGAAGTGCGAATTTTCTTTCCGGACCCCTGGCCTAAAAAGCGCCACCAAAAACGCCGCCTGGTGCAGCCCGCGTTCATTAAACTGTTGGCATCCCGACTGAAACCCGGTGGTCGATTGCTGCTTGCCACTGACTGGCAACCTTATGCGCACTGGATGCTCGAAGTGCTGAGCGGCGAGTCGCAACTGGAAAATTTCTCAGCGGAAGGGTTCGCGCAACGGGCACACGAACGGGTCATCACGCGTTTTGAAGCACGAGGAACCCGGCTGGGCCATGATGTCTGGGATCTCGCGTTTCATCGCCGCTGAGCGGTTTTTAATGGGGTCGAACCGGACTAACTCAGAAACTTGCTGATGATGCTGTCCAGGTAGCGCAATCCTTGGCCTGTCGCGGCAAGCCTGTCTGCGCGCATCAGACCCCGATCGATCATCTGCTGCCACTGGGGTTGTAGAGCCGTTATCTCCAGACCTGTGCGTACAGCAAACACATCGACGTCAACGCCATCCACCAGACGTAAGGCGTTCAGCAGAAACTCTTCCGCCAGAGCGTCCTGGGCGATAGGACTGTGCACAATGGCCAAGGGATCACCCAGATAGAGTCTGGGTTGTTTAGGCTTTTCGGTGCGCACAATGTGCCCCTCCTGAGAGAGTTTACCGTGGGCGCCCGCGCCGATGCCGACATAGTCGCCAAAAGACCAGTAGTTGACGTTGTGTCTGGCGACGCGTCCGTTGCGCGCATAGGCAGAAATCTCATAGCGCGAATAGCCCGCTTCGGCGAGCAATTGATGACCAGCCTCCTCGATATCGCAGACAACCTCTTCATCCGGTAGCGTTGGTGGCCGGGCGTAAAACTCGGTTTTCGGCTCCAGGGTCAGCTGATACCAGGACAGATGTTCGGGACCCAGATCAATTGCCCGCTGTAGATCTGCGATGGCTTCTGCAACCGTCTGCCCTGGCAGTGCATACATCAGATCCAGGTTGACGTTATCGAAACCAGCCTGCCTGGCGCTGGCGAAAGACTGTTCGATGTCGCCATCGCTGTGAATGCGTCCGAGCTTGGCCAGATGCTGCGGGTTGAACGACTGAGCGCCGATCGAAAGTCTGTTGATGCCAGCCTGTCGATACGCGTCCAGAGGCTTGTGTTCCAGCGTTCCGGGATTTGCCTCCATGGTGATTTCTGCGTCGACAGCGAGCTGTGGCTGCATAGCCGCGAGAAGGTCGGCAAAAGTCTCAGCGCTGAACAGGCTGGGCGTGCCGCCGCCGAAAAACACCGTATCGATGATTGTGCTGCTGATGCCGGAAAGCTGAGCGCTCAGATCGAGCAGCAAAGCGCTGCGATATTCGGGCTCCTGCAGGTTGCCCCGCAGCGGGTGTGAATTGAAATCACAGTAGGGGCATTTGCGCACACACCAGGGAAAGTGCACGTAGACGCCCACAGCGGGCGGCATGGTGTTCATTTGCTGTTGCGCAATTGTTCGAGAAAAGCTCGTACTGCCTGGCCTCGATGGCTGAGCTGGTTTTTCTGTGATGCCGGCAGCTGCGCTGCCGTTACCTCCAGCTCCGGCACCAGAAAGTAGGGATCATAGCCAAAACCACCATCGCCCCTTGGTGTGTTGATGATCCGCCCGGACCAGCTGCCGGTGGCGATCAGTGGGGCTGGATCGCGGGCACTGTGCAGAAAAACAATCGCGCAATAGTAGTGCGCACGTCGGTCTGGCTGATCGGCCAGTGCCGCCAGGAGCTTTCGGTTGTTGGCTGCATCGTCTGCCTGTGGTCCGGCATAGCGCGCTGAGTGGATGCCGGGCGCGCCGTCCAGCGCGGAGACCACGATGCCGGAATCGTCCGCAATAGCAGGCAGCTGACTGAGTTCGCTGGCATGCCGCGCTTTTGCGAGCGCATTTTCGATAAAGGTCAGGCCGTCTTCGGGAGCGGGTGCGATACCCAGCTGGTCCTGGCTGACCAGCTCGAAGCCGTCTTCTGCAAGCAGCGTTTTCAGCTCCTTCAGTTTGCCCTGATTACTGCTGGCCAGAACAACCTTCATGGATCGTCCCAGTAAACTTTCTGCTGAAATTTGAGCTGCTGGGGCAGGCCGTCAGGCGGCAGGATGTCGACTTCGAAACGTAGCACCTCGCGATCGGTGTGCCTGACGTCAGCGAGATAGTAGACGGCGCTGCCCTCAATGATCTGTTGGAAGTCCAGCAACTGAATCTGGCCCAGCAGATTCGTGGATCGACCGGTTACTTCGGCAATGACTGGATTGCCCTCCTGGTCGAGTACCGAGATGTTCACTAAAGCCCGATCGCGGCCTCGATCGATCTGATAGCTGGCAGCGATGTCTTTGTTGAGGAAGGTGGTTGGGATCAGCACATAGTGAACCTCCCAGTTACCCAGACGCTGCATTTGTTCAGCATGGGCTAAGGCACCGAGCAGCCCCGCGCAGACTGTAGCGCAGGCCATGACTAAACGAGTAACGGGTTTCATGTTGTTTCCTTACCCAGTCGATAGAAGGCGAAGGCACCAAAAAAATTCGGGAATCGGTTAATTAGTGGACGGGTGCTGTGGCCAGCGTCGACCATGAATCGTTCGATGATGTTGAGGTTCTGTTCGGCGCATAGCCGCTCGAAGTCTTTGAAGGTACATAGATGGATATTGGGTGTGTTGTACCAACTGTGCGGCAGATGTGTTGAGACCGGCATTCTGCCGCGAAGTGCCAGATGTGCCCGGCAGCGCCAGTAGGCGAAATTCGGGAAGGTGACAATGCACTGTTCGCCGATTCGCAGCATCTCATGCAGCAGGCGATCGGGTGCTTTCACGGACTGCAGCGTTTCAGTCATCACCACCATATCGAAACTTGCATCTGCGAAGTTCTGCAGACCTGCATCAAGGTTCTGCTCGATTACGTTGACACCTTTGTTAATGCAGGTGGTGATGTTCGTCGGGTCGATTTCAAGCCCGTAACCGTTGACGTGTTTGTTTTCCTGAAGGTGCGCCAGCAACTCTCCGTCGCCACAGCCGAGATCAAGGACACGGGCACCCGGCTTGATGAGGTCGGCGATGATGGCAAGGTCAGTTCGCATCACTGTAATCCTGATGCAGTCGATTGAGAAAACCACCGAGCACTTCGAAGTAACGGGGAATAGGCAGCAGAAAAGAATCGTGGCCGTGTTCTGATTCAATCACCGCACTGCAGACATTGCGCTCTGAGCGGATCAACGCATCGACGATTTCTTTTGAGCGAGCGGCAGAAAATCGCCAGTCGGTGGTGAAAGAAATCACGCAAAATCGGCAGCGGGTTTGTGCCAATGCAGCACTCAGCGAGTTGTCAAAATCACTGGCTGGATCGAAGTAGTCTAAAGCCCGCGTCATCAACAGGTAGGTGTTTGCGTCGAAACGCTGAGAAAACGACCGGCCCTGATACTGCAGGTAACTTTCCACCTGAAATTCGACGTCCTGGCCGAGACTGATGTCTCCGGACTTGAGCTCGCGGCCAAATTTCTGGCGCATACCGTCATCGGACAGATAAGTCACGTGCCCCACCATCCGCGCCAGCATCAGTCCGAGATCCGGGTTTTTGTGTTGTTGACGATAGTGGCCACCGGCGAAATTCGGATCGGCGCTGATCGCTTGGCGGGCAATTTCGTTGAAAGCGATGTTCTGAGCGGAGAGTCGTGCCGCACTCGCAATCAATACCGCCGCCTGCAGTCGTTCTGGTGCGTCGATTGCCCACTGCATTGCCTGCATACCGCCGAGCGAACCGCCGACCACCGCGGCGAAACAATCTATACCAAGATGATCTGCCAGCAGACGCTGGCTGTTAACCCAGTCTTTGACGGTGACAGAAGGAAAGTCTGGGCCCCACTCAGTACCTGTTTGCGGGTTTATCGTTCGGGGGCCCGTGCTGCCATGACAGCCGCCGAGGTTATTCACACTGACGATGAAAAATTTGTCGCTGTCGATTGGCTTGCCGGGTCCGATGCAGCTGTCCCACCAGCCAGGTTTCCGATCGCTGCTGTCGTGATAACCAGCGGCGTGATGATTGCCCGATAACGCGTGACAGATCAGGATCGCATTGGACGCCTCATCGTTCAGCTGGCCATAGGTTTCATAGACCAGCTCAAAGCCGGGCAGGCGGCGTCCACACTGCAGTGGAAAATCTCCACTGTGGTGGAAGCGTTGCGGCGATACGATGCCGACAGAGCTGGCGCTGGATTCCGGGTTCATCGGTGACCGGTCGGCGCTCAGTAAACCGAAGCCAGGACTTGCGGCAGAATCCGCTCAAGGACACCGAGCAACAGGAAAACCAGGATCGGGGAAAAATCCAGGCCACCCATGGCCGGAAGCAGTTTTCGTGCGGGTGCCATCAGCGGTTCGGTGATCTGCTGCATCATGCCGAGGGCAGGATGGTAGCTGCCGGGTGCAATGAAACTGGCGATGATTACGATCAGGATCGACCACCAGAAAATGCGGATGATCAGCAGAACCACCTGAATGAAACCGAAGGCTGTCAGCTGTAGAAAGTTACCCGGATCCTGGCCGGCAAGACTACTGAGAATGACCAGCAGCAATATCTCCATGACCATTGCCGCCAGAAATGCTGCCAGGTCGAGATTCTTGAAACCCGGAATAGCCAGACGCAACGGCTTGAGGAGCGGATCCGTCACCTTGATGAAACCCTGGGAGATGGGGTTGTAGAAGTCCACCCGGCAGGCCTGCAGCAGGAATCTGGCGACAAACAGAAAACTCAGAATCGAAAAAATGAATTGGATGGCGTAAACCAGCGCCTCGTTCATGACTGCCCAAACTCCTCGGCTAATTCTTGTGATCGGCTCATTGCGCCAGCCAGCGCGGCGTTCAGGGTATCTTTTACGCCAGCGGCGTCCAGTATAGAGAGCGCCCGCTCGGTGGTGCCACCCGGAGAGGTGACATTCTGGCGCAGTGTGGTCGGGTTTTCGGATCCTTCCCTTGCCATCACTGCCGCACCATAGGCGGTCTCGATAGTCAGCTTGCGCGCGGTGGCTGCGTCCAGTCCCAGGCGGGTGCCGGCTTCGATCATGGCCTCCATCAGATAGAAGAAATAGGCTGGACCGCTGCCGGAGACTGCGGTGACCGCATCCAGCAGATCCTCGGTATCAACCCACAGTGTTTTGCCGGCAGCGTCGAGGATCCGTTCAGCCAGCTGCCGTTGCGATTTACTGACCTGCTCGTTGGAGTACAGGGCTGTGATCCCGGCGCCCATTAATGCTGGCGTATTCGGCATGCAGCGAACGATCGCCTGATCGGCTGATGTCCAGGCGCTGAGGCTCGCCACGGGTACGCCGGCGGCAATTGAAATCAGCAGCTGGTCCGGTCGGATTGTCGAGATCGCGCCGATTACCGCCCCGAGCACCTGAGGTTTTACCGCAAGCACGATGATGTCTGCGTCCGCGCAGGCGACATTGTTGTCTTCGAGCGCTTGGATCCCGAGGGCCGCCAGCGATTCCCGCTGGCTGGCGAGCGGATCGCTGGCCGTGATAGCACTGCCCGGGTAATCGTTGTTCAGCAGCCCGTTGATCAGGCTGCGGGCCATGTTACCGGCGCCAATGAAGGTGATGGGGTTGTGATCGCTCAAAGTTGTTTCCGTTATCGGCTGATGTTTCTCGGGCCAAAGATTGCTGTCCCGACCCGCACATGAGTAGCACCCGCGGCAATGGCCGCCTCACAGTCACCGCTCATGCCCATTGACAGACTATCCCATTGACCCCGGGCTTGGGGGCTGAGTTCCTGAAACAGTCTGTTCAGCCGCCCGTAGCCGTTAGCTGGGTCGGTCTGTGGGTGCAGAATCGTCATCAGACCCCTGATGCGGAGGTTGTCGAGACCCTGCACAGAGTCGAGCAGCCCGCTCGCCTGGTCCGGCAGCACGCCGGCTTTGTTGGGGTCTTCATCGATGTTGATCTGAAGACATACGTTCAGGCGTTTGCCTGTCGGGCACTGGTCGTTCAAACGGCGCGCAATCTTTTCCCGATCAACGGTATGTACCCAGTCGAAATTTTCTGCCACCTGACGCGTCTTGTTGCCCTGTATCGCCCCGATAAAGTGCCAGGTAATTTGCATTTCAGCGCACTCTGACACTTTTCCGATCGCTTCCTGGAGGTAGTTTTCGCCAAAATGGGCAACCCCTGCTGTGTGTGCTGCCTGCACTGCTGCAGTGCTCTGGGTTTTGGATGCGGCGATCAGCGTTACCGACGGCCGGTCACGGCCTGCCGCCTGCGCGGCAGCGCAGATTCTCGCTTCAACGGCGGCCACCCGCCGGGCGATATCGTTAGAGTCTGTGGTAGTCGAGATCGATTGCAAAGTCAGTGTGCCAACGGCGTCTCATAAATAGCACCCGCTTCAGGGTGAAAGCCGTATATCGTGGTGAATCAGGGACTTAGATAATACTATAAGGCCGGCTTGGCGCTGCTAATGATTCTGCAAAGACTCAGCGGCTGACGCCAGCCCCGGATAGCTCAAGGACAGCTCATGGATATCACCGAACTGCTTGCGTTCAGCGCCAAACAGGGGGCATCGGACCTACACCTGTCGGCCGGACTCCCTCCGATGATTCGTGTTGACGGCGATGTGCGCCGGATCAACCTGCCGCCGCTGGAACATACCGAAGTGCATTCTCTGATTTACGAGATCATGAATGACAAACAGCGCAAAGACTACGAAGAGTTTCTGGAAACCGACTTCTCGTTTGAGGTGCCGGGTGTTTCCCGTTTCCGGGTCAACGCGTTCAGTCAGAATCGGGGCGCAGGCGCGGTTTTCCGGACAGTACCTTCAAAAGTACTGACCATGGAGGACCTGGATCTCGGCGGCGTCTTCAAAGAAGTCTCGATGATGCCGCGCGGTCTGGTGCTGGTGACCGGGCCGACCGGCTCCGGCAAGAGTACAACCCTGGCGGCGATGATCGACTTCATCAACGACAACCGCTACGACCATATTCTGACCATCGAAGATCC
>Ga0316194_10000703_pt1 | contig 22361 bp, 20 predicted proteins | sample CroRivsedime1_MG_FD_204936 | JGI IMG/M metagenome (GOLD analysis project Ga0316194, IMG submission 204936) | Coastal sediment microbial communities from Maine, United States - Cross River sediment 1 | ecosystem: Environmental > Aquatic > Marine > Coastal > Sediment | place: USA: Maine...
GTGGAGGCGCTACCGATGAAGTTCCGGATGGCTGTTCATTTCCCGGATTTACCGATGATGGGTTCACACAGTTTCATCAAACTGTCGTCGTCACCTGGTGCGACCAGGGACGCCTTCGAAAAGCTGGTTGACAGCGAATAACCGCCATGGAAATTCAATATAATAGCTGTTTTTGATTAAAGGAGATTCCTGATGTTTCGATGGCTCACTCGCTTATCGGCGTTCCTGTTGCTGGTTGCAGCTACAAGCGGCTATTGCGCAGAAGACCCATTCTGGATAGATGTCAGGAGCGAAGGGGAATACCAGTCAGGACATGTCTCGCAGGCCGTCAATATCCCCTATACCGAGATTGCAGCCCGCATTGGGGAAATCACCGAAGACAAGGATGCGCCGATCTATCTTTATTGCAGAAGCGGTCGGCGCTCCGGCATCGCCAAGGAAACCCTGGAGGCCCAGGGTTTTACACAGGTAACCAATGTCGGCGGCCTTGAGGATGCCCGGGCGATGGCGGGTGAGGCAGCAGTCCAGTAAGGCACCGCCCGGGGTCAGGACATAGCAACAGCAAGTGTCAGGCTCTGGCCGAACCCTTGAGTTTCTGAACCCCCATCAACCGCAGCGCGTATTTCTCCCAGAAAGGTTCGACTTTGCCCTGCTTGATCTTACGTAAATAGTATTTCTCAAAACCCACCTTGGCCCAGTGAACCCACTTGCCGGACCCGGACCAGTTGGTATTCCGTGGCGGAATCTGGGGCAGGGCCATGAAGGCGACCCCCCGGTCTCCGAAATCCGCCAGGCAGAATGCGTTCCAGGTTGCCGTATGCGTGGGCTCTTTTCCAGCAAGCAGCTCAACGATGTTCTGCACGGTCGCCGTGACCATCGATTCGATCATGTATCCCGTTTTGGGAACCCCTACCGGCAATGGCGAAGAACCAACCGGCGGAATCGCGACGCATACCCCCACTGCGAAAATATCCGGATACGTCGGATTGCGCTGATGCTTGTCCACAACAATGAATCCACGCGGATTTGACAGGCCATCGACCCCCATGACAGCCTCAATGCCAGTGAAGGCCGGCAGGATCATCGAGTGGGCAAATTCTATCTCGTGGCTGGCCTTGTCACTGCCATCATCATTGACCTGTGTGATCTTGATGACACCATCATCCACCCGGTCAATCCTCGAATTGGTGAACCACTTGACGTGCCGTTCCCGCAATTCAGACTCCATCATGGACTTGGTATCGCCGACCCCGTCGAGGCCGAGGTGACCGACATACGGCTCGGGCGTGACGAAAAACATCGGTACCTTGTCCCTGATTTTTCTCTTGCGCAACTCGGTTTCAATGATAAAGGTGTATTCATACGCCGGGCCATAGCAGGAGGCGCCCTGTGCCGCTCCGATGACGACGGGTCCTGGGTTGGCACAAAATTCGTCGAATTTTTCTGCCATCAGGCTGGCATGGTCTGTCTTGCAGACGGACTGCGTATATCCGCCATGCGGCCCGAGTCCAGGGATTTCATCAAAGGCCAGCCGCGGCCCGCTGGCGATAACCAGGTAGTTATAGGAAACCAGCTCATCGTTTTCGAGCAACAGGCTGTGGCTTTCCGGCTGAACTTTCTTAACGGCCGTGCCGATAAAGCGAATTCCGTGTTTGGGCATCAATTCATTAAGATCCAGCCTGATCGCTTCCGGTTTGCGCCATTTCACCGCTACCCAGGGGTTAGAGGGCGTAAATTCGAAATGCTCCTGGTCAGAAACCAGGATAATTTCATGGCTGCCGCCCAGCTCATCCTTGAGTTCGAAAGCAGCAGACAGGCCGCCAATCCCGCCACCAAGAACAACAATGGTATTCATCAGGTTTCTCCTTTGATCAAATCTGTAATCATGCGGTTAAACGGAGTTCGCAGGTAAGGCACGCCATTGTCATCGCTTTCAGGGGCTGCTCCGGCAAGAATATTCACCTGCAGAGACGGTAAAATCAGCCTCGGCAGACTCAACTGGCTGTCACGCCCTTTTCTCATGGCTATAAATTCTTCCCGACCGGTATCCGCCCTGATGTGTATGTTGTTTTGTCGGGAGTCCTCGACCGATACCCGACAAAGCGGCACTTTATCGTCCTTCGGATAATCGTGACAAAGGTACAGGTGTGTATCACCGGGCAATTGGTATAACTTCATGATGGATTCATAAAGCTGAGCGGCATCTCCGCCGGGAAAATCGCACCGGGCCGTGCCGAATGACGGCGCAAAAAGCGTATCACCAATGAAAGCAGCATTTTCCGCCAGGTACGTAATGCTGTCTCCGGTGTGGCCGGGCGTCGCGATCACGCATATGTCGATATCGCCCAGGCTGATCACGTCACCATCGCGCAGCAGAAGGTCAAACTGGCTGCCGTCCGTGGCGGTTTCCATCATATTGAAAACCTGCACAAAATTTTTCTGAACGCCGCAAATACCCGCGCTGCAGGCTATTTTCGCGCCGGTTCGTTTACGGATCAGGTCGGCCGCAGTCAGGTGGTCTGCATGGGCGTGGGTTTCAAGCACCCAGTCTATTTGCAGCCCGGCCTGGCTTGCTTCTTCCAGTACCTGGTCGATAAACGTGGCATCCGCCAGGCCGCTGACCGGGTCGTACACCCAAACCGGATCGATGATGGCCGCGCGCTGCCGAACGGGATCTGCAAGCAAATGTGTCCATGTGCCGGAATCCGGCTCATGAAATGATTGGATTTTCATGAAATTCAGATTACCAGATTATTACATCAGAAATCTCTTAATAAGGTATTTGTAATTTAGATAAATTGCAAATAAACTAAGGGTCATGGATTTCGATGCCATGCAGAGCAATGCCAAAGAGGCTGTCAACCTGCTGAAGGGCCTTGCCAACGAAAGCCGGCTGATGATCATGTGCGTTTTGACGGAAGGCGAAGTGTCGGTCGGGCAACTCAATCAGCGCATCAAGCTGAGCCAGTCCGCCCTGTCACAACACCTGGCTGTCTTGCGTGAACAGGGGTTGGTGCAGACTCGCCGGGAAAGCCAGACCATTTATTATCGACTGCAAGACACCCCCGCCATGAACATCATTGCGCTGTTGCATGAGGTCTACTGCGAGGCCTGAGCTATTTTCCGATACAAAAACTCGAAAAAATTTCTCCCAAAAGATCATCCGGCAGCATTTCGCCAGTGATTTCTCCCAGCGCCTGCTGAGCCAGGCGTAATTCTTCGGCCAGCAACTCGCCGGCCGCCAGGGATTGCATAACGGTGAAACCCTGTTCGATATGTCCCGCTGTCCGCTTGAGCGCATCAATATGACGTTGCCTGGCTGAAAAACTCCCCTCAACCTGGTCATTGGCCCCGATTGACTCTCGAATCCGGGCGCGCAGCAGATCCAGGCCCTGCCCCGTTTTCGCTGAAATCCAGACCACCTCATCCCGATTCTCAAGCACCCGCCCGGCTGATGTCACCAAATCAGCCTTGTTGGCAACGGTGATCGATTTGACACCCGTTGGAATTTCTTCTGCCAGTTGTGGGTCAAAACTCTCTTTTGTGCCATCCAGGACCATCAGTACGAGATCGGCTGATTCAAGCGCCCGTCGGGCTCGACGCACGCCTTCGGCTTCGATCCTGTCGTTGGTTTCGCGGATGCCGGCCGTATCAGCCAGGTGAACCGGAATGCCGTCGAGGTCAATCTGTTCCCTGAGCACGTCCCGGGTGGTTCCGGGAATGTCTGTGACAATCGCGCTTTCCTGCCCGGAAAGTGCGTTCAACAGGCTCGATTTGCCGGCGTTAGGCCGGCCAATGATGGCCAGCACGATGCCATCCCGGAGTAGCCGGCCCTGCCGGGCGTCGGCCAGCAGGCTTGCCAGGTGCTCACCTGCTTTCATCACGCGGTCCAACACGTCGCTTTCAGCCAGGAAATCGATCTCCTCGTCGGGAAAATCGATGGCCGCTTCGACAAATACGCGAATCGCTGTGAGTTCTTCCTGCAATTCACCCACCCGTGATGAGAACATACCCTGCAAACTGCGTTGGGCCGCACGGGCAGCGGCATCTGAACCCGATTCGATCAGGTCTGCTATGGCTTCCGCCTGTACCAGGTCCAGCTTGTCGTTGAGAAAGGCCCTTTCGGAAAATTCCCCGGGCCGGGCCAGGCGGGCGCCCAGTTCCTGCACTCGCTGAACCACCCGGTGCAGGATGAACGCGCCACCATGCCCCTGAAGTTCCAGCACGTGCTCGCCGGTAAAAGAATCAGGTGCGGGAAAGTAAAGAGCAATACCCGTATCGATGATGGTTCCATGGGCATCGGTAAAATCCGCCAGCGTCGCGTACCTGGCGCGCGGCAACGAACCAAGGATTGCTTCGGAAATTCGAGGAACATCCTGGCCAGATACCCGAACGATACCCAGGCCCCCTGCCCCCGGGGGCGTGGCGATTGCACAAATAGTGTCAGCGCCTGGCCTCATTTTCGAAAAACCCGGACGCCGTCAGTCGGCAGCAGCGATTTTGCGGGTGATGTAGTACTGCTGGGCCAGTGACAGGCCGGCATTGGTCGCCCAGTAGAGCACCAGCCCCGCCGGAAAAAAGGCGAACATGATCGAAAAAACGACCGGCATCATGGTCATCATTTTCTGCTGCAGCGGATCCATTCCCACCATTGGCGTCAACCGCTGGGTGGCGAACATGAACACCGCATTCAACAATGGCAGGATGAAGTAGGGGTCTCTGACTGACAGGTTATCTATCCACAGGATAAAAGGCGCCTGCCGCAGCTCAACGGATTCCAGCAACACCCAATAGAGCGCGATAAAAATCGGGATCTGTACCAGGATGGGTAGACAACCCCCAAGCGGATTGACCTTCTCCTTCTTGTACATCTCCATCATCGCCTGGCTCATTCGCTGGCGGTCATCACCGTAGCGTTCCTTGAGCTGTTCGATCCTGGGTTGCAGCTTGCGCATCCGCGCGGTAGAGCGATATTGCGCTTCGGTCAGCTTGAAGAAGGCAGCCTTGATCAGGATAGTCAGGATAACGATAGACCAACCCCAGTTACCCACGACGTTGTGAATCTTGTCCAGCAGCCAGAAAAGTGGCTTGGAGAAAACCGTGAAAATTCCGTAATTTACCGTGTATTCGAGACCGGGAGCAATCTCGGGAAGGTTGTCCTGCAGCTTTGGCCCGAGATAGAGGCGGCTGGAAAACTGCGTGCTTTCCCCGCTCGGCACCACCTTGGCCGGAGACACGCTCCGGGCGACATATCTCGGCCAGCCGTTGCCCGTGATCGCCTGGGTGGAATAGTTTGCTTCTTCTTCGGCTGGCGGAATCCAGGCAGCAAAGAAATAATGCTGGATCATCGACAGCCAGCCGCCCTGCGTCGTCTTCTTGTAAGGCTCTTCGGCGACATCATCGAAATCTACTTTCTCGAACTTGTCTTCGGGGTTGTAAAAACCGATGCCAACAAAGCTGTAGCGGGACGGGTTGGTAAAACTCCCTGACTCTTCATCGCCGGGAATGAGCCTTTGCAGTTGCTCATAGCGGCTCCCAGCCCAGTCGGATGCGCTGTTATTGTTTACCGAATGAAGGACTTCAATTTCATAGGAACCACGCCGGAATACATACGTTTTGGTTACTTCCACGCCGTCTTCGGAGACCCATGTCAGGGGTATCAGAAGCTCATCGGCGTCACTCGACAATGTGTATTCCATCCTGCCTGAGCGATACGGTGTGGTGTGATTCGGTGCCTTCTGGTGAGAAAGCAAACCTGACTGGGCGATGAACATGCTGTTTCCCGACGGGGTCAACAGCCTGACCTTATTGCCAGGTTCCTTTAATTTGACCGGGTAGTCCAGCAACAGGGCTGAGACCAGGGTGCCGCCCACCAGGTCAATTTCAACATCAAGCACATCGGTTGTGACTGAAATCACCTGGCTGGGCGCTTGCATGCCCTGCGAACCGGATTCACTACCCTGCGCCGGCCTGTCCTGTTGAACATCGACAGGAGCAGGTAAGTCTGCAGCGCTCGACGTGCCGTCCTGTGGAAGCCCGGGCACAGCGGGTGTGTCGGACTGGGACGCTGACTGCGCGGTGGGCTGGGATGTCGGAGCCTGGGGCGCCGGGCCGTAATCTTTCTGCCATTGCACCCAAATCATGTAGCCCAGGAACACCAGTCCGATGATCAGTACCGGTCTTAGATTTCCCATCTTTTCCTATCCTTCAAGCCGGCTTTCCAGCCGAGACCAATGGCTCTGAAGAGAGCGGGAGAGTACCTGGTTACTCAACGTTGCCGCTTCAAGACGAGGCAGTACCACGATGTCCATTGGAGTATCCCGGTCTGAAAAATAGCGCCTGAAGCTTTCTCTGATCACCCTTTTGATCCTATTCCTGCCCACAGCCTTTTTGTCAATTTGCGTTGAAACGGCCATTCCAAGGCGGGGTTCGGACTGTTCTCCAAGCCTCGCGAAAACTTTGAAGCAGGCATCTGAAGATACCAGGGGTTTCCTGAAAACCCTTTTAAATTCAAGGGGCTTAGTTAGTTTCTGCTTGCGGGTAAATACCGCCCGTGACATGGCTGATTGCCTACAGCGGCCTGTTGTTTATGATGCGCTGAACGTCTATCCGTTGTTACGCAGAAAGACGCTTCCGGCCCTTGGCGCGACGGGCTTTTATGATAGCCTGCCCTGCTCGGGTGGACATTCTGGCACGAAAACCGTGTCGACGAGCGCGCTTGAGGCGGCTTGGCTGAAAAGTACGCTTCATTTCAGTAATCCTTAAGTTTGTTGGTGTTCCCGGCAACAAATAGCCGACAAAAGAGAGGAATTATAACTTTTCTGGTCAACTCGAACAAGACTCTTATGCGGGCTATTTATTCTGATGGTCAAGTTATCCACAGCGCGTTAGACTTAACGGCTCGGGGTCGCTTAGCTTGCTCAACGGCCAATTATAAAAAATGTTTTATTAATCCCGGAATGCCCCAAACACACTGGCAAACCTGCTTGAATCACCTGGAGCGCGAGCTTCCGGCTGAAGATTTCAATACCTGGATACGTCCCTTGCAAATCAAGTCGTCCCGGGGCCGCACCGTATTGCTCGCACCGAATGAATACGTGCGGGATTATATTTCGCTGAATCACCTTGAACGCATCCGGGATATTTTTGAACACCTGGGCGCATCCCGAGACATGGTGATCGTTGAAGTTAACCGTCAAAACGCCGTGGTCAAACCCGAAATCCGGAAATCGGTGCCGCTAAAAAGCATTAATACAGGCCTGGACCACCGCTATCGGTTCAAGAATTTCGTACAGGGAAAATCCAATGAACTGGCTTATGCTGCGGCTCAGCAGGTCGCTAAAAAGCCTGGCTCAGCTTATAACCCCCTGGTCATTTACGGCAGCACCGGTCTGGGTAAAACCCACCTGCTCCACGCGGCAGGTAACCTGCTACACAAGCGAAGCCCAGACTCAAAGGTCATTTATCTCGGTTCAGAGCAATTTGTCAGTGAAATGATCAGCGCTTTGAGGGGCGACCGGATCGAGGCATTCAAACAGCATTATCGAACCGCAGACGCCCTGCTTCTGGACGATGTCCAGTTTTTTGCCGGTAAAGATCGCACCCAAGAAGAATTCTTTCATACTTTCAATGCGTTATTGGATAGCCAGCAGCAAATAATACTGACCTGTGACCGCTATCCCAAAGAAGTAGACGGAATCGAAGCTCGTTTACGCTCCCGGTTTGGCTGGGGCTTGACCGTTTCCATTGAACCGCCGGATTTTGAAACCCGGGTAGCCATCCTGATGAACAAGGCACAGGAAAAAGACTTTTTCCTCGAAGAATCAGTTGCATATCTGGTCGCTCGCCGGGTACGTTCCCATGTTCGTGATCTCGAGGGTGCGCTTAACACCCTGTTCGCCAATGCTCGGTTTACCGGCAGGCCCATTACCGAAAGTTTCGCCCAGGAGGTTCTCCGGGAACTCTTCCATGTGCATGACCGGCTGATAACCATTGAAAACATCCAAAAGGCGGTTGCGGAATATTACAAACTCAGGGTTTCCGATCTACTGTCCCGTCGGCGCCCGCGCACGATTGCTCGTCCGCGGCAGGTAGCTATGGCGCTTTGCAAGGAATTGACCGAGCACAGCCTGCCGGAAATCGGAGACGCTTTTGGCGGCAGGGACCATACCACCGTATTGCATGCCTGTCGTAAAATTGACGAGCTTTGCGATACGGACGGGCGGATACGGGAGGACAAAGCCAAGCTGGTAAGGTCATTGACCGCCTGACCAGTTTCGATGCATAACACTGTGATTAAAAAACACTAAAGGCTGTGGATAAGTAAGGGATAAAATAAGGCGCTAAGTTATCCACAAACTGTAAACAGGAAAACAGTCTTGCTATGCTCCATTACAGGAAGAGCAATTTACTGAATTTTAAAGATAAAAATAGCTTATTGACTTATCCACCAGGCTTATTACTAATACAGTTTATTTAAATATATTTATATAAATAATCATTAACAGGAATGCGGTTATGAAATTCAGCATACAACAGGAAGCCCTGCTTCAGCCTATCAGCCAGGTCGTCGGGGTCGTCGAGCGTCGACAGACTTTGCCAGTACTGGCGAACTTTCTCGTTTCTGCCCAGGGTAATCGACTGTCCATTACCGGCACCGATATGGAAGTGGAGCTGATCGCCGCAGTAAACGCAGACATTCAATCGGAAGGGGAAATCACCGTTCCCGCCAGGAAGCTGGTAGATATCGTTCGAAAGTTACCCGAGGGTGTCAATATCACCGCAGTGCTGGAAGGTGACAAACTGTTGATTTCTTCCGGCCGAGGGCGTTATACGCTGGCCACTTTGCCAGCTACCGAGTTTCCAGCTACCGATCAGGTGGAAACCCTAGAAAACGTTAAAATACAAGAAGTTGAGTTAAAAAAACTTCTTGATAAAACGTCTTTTTCCATGGCCAATCAGGATGTTCGATATTATCTGAATGGACTGCTTTTCGAATTTCATGATGGCTCACTAACCACGGTTGCTACCGATGGCCACCGCCTGGCTGTGTGCGACATGGATAGTAAAATTGGCGTCGCCCAGGACCGCCAGATGATCGTTCCAAGGAAGGGGGTGCTTGAGTTATCCAGAATGCTCTCGGACAGTGATGACCTGGTCGAACTGGCCTTGGGTAAAAATCACATTCGCCTGGTCAAAGGCAACATGATTTTTACGTCAAAGCTGATCGATGGGCGCTTTCCGGATTACCAGGCCGTAATTCCGAAAGGAACGGACAGGCACATCACGTTGGACCGGCAGAGTTTTATGTTGGCCCTGCAACGCGCTTCAATTCTGTCCAATGAAAAATACAAGGGCGTCAGACTGGAAGCTTCGGTTGATTCCGTCAAGATAGTTGCCCATAACCCGCAACACGAGGAAGCCGTTGAGGAGCTTGAAGCAGAACTGAACTTTGATCACGTAGCCATAGGTTTCAACGTCACTTACCTGTTGGATGCCTTGAATGCCATTGAAGGTAACTCGGTAGTGATGGCGCTAAAGGATGCGAATAGCAGTTGTCTGATTTCCAGCGAAGCGGGTGGAAAAGACAAGCATGTGGTGATGCCCCTTAAACTTTAAGTCGGAACAGGCTTAGACTCCAAGTAATTGCAAATAAACAAATTACAGATAAGTAACCTCCGAAATCTTCAACAGGTCGTTATTGAGCCTCATACGGAGCTCAATGTACTATACGGCGGCAATGGTGCAGGCAAAACCAGCGTTCTGGAGTCCATTGTTATACTCTCGCGGGGCCGTTCATTCAGAACAACCCAGGCTTCAGATTTGCTGGGGCCTTTGCAGAAAACGTTCCAGGTTTTCGCCGAAATCTCGGGTAATCATTCCAGAACCTCTCGCATTGGTATTGAACGGTCCGGTAAACACTGGAGAGCACGAAAGGATGGGCAGGATCTTTCACAATTGAGTCAACTGACCCGCGCGCTGCCGGTTATTGTGATGGAACCCAATAGTCATTTGCTTGTGAGTGGCGCACCAGAAGGACGGAGAAGGTTTCTGGATTGGGGTATGTTTCACGTGGAACAAGAGTTTCTCAATATCTGGAGCGGCTTTTCAAAGATACTAAAGCAACGTAACGCCGCGTTAAGAAAAAACCACACTGAAGTGATTGATAGTATTGATGATGTATTTTGTGAATTGGGAAATCGACTGGATCATTTGAGAGCCGTTCATTGTCAGCAAGTGGAAAAAAAGCTGAAGACTCTGTTAAGCGAATTAAGCCCCAGGCTTGAACAGGTGGGCGTTGAATACAATAAGGGTTGGTCAGCGGATAGCCTGGAACAGTCCCTGGCCCTGGGTAGAGAGAAAGATCTTTTTAAGGGTGCGACCGGTTCAGGCCCACATCGCGCGGATTTATCATTTATATACAGAGGTGCGTCCGCTCGAGCGGTCATGAGCAGGGGAGAACAGAAAGTTCTGGCTGCGGCGCTGCTTTTATCACAAGCACAAATTCTCGATGAGCTTGAACAAGCCCCAATTGTTTTACTGGACGATCTGACCTCAGAGTTTGATCGGGAACATTTCAACAACGTGCTGCAGCGAGCGATGCAAATGACGGGCCAGGTTTGGATATCCGGTACCGACGCACCCAGGATGGAACATAACCACAAGTTGTTTCACGTGGAACATGGGGGGGTATCAGAAGTGCTATAATGTGAACTTGAAAAAGAGGGGTTTAAGACCCACATTGTATATTCGGCAAAAAGTTTTTGTCCTGCATAAAGATTCATATTTTCAAAAAGATACAAAACCCGCTGGAGGGTTGCTAAGCGCATGAGTAAGACACAATACGATTCGTCAAATATCAAGGTATTGAAAGGACTTGATGCTGTCAGAAAACGCCCGGGAATGTATATCGGCGACACAGATGACGGGACAGGTCTTCATCACATGGTGTTTGAAGTCGTCGATAATTCCATTGACGAAGCGCTAGCAGGACACTGTGATGCGATCAAGGTCACCATTCATGAAGACGATGCGCTAAGTGTCCAGGACAACGGTCGCGGTATTCCTGTTGATCTGCATGAAGAAGAAGGTGTTTCTGCAGCGGAAGTGATTATGACCGTGCTTCATGCCGGCGGAAAATTTGATGATAACTCGTACAAGGTGTCTGGGGGGCTTCATGGGGTAGGTGTGTCCGTGGTCAACGCCCTGTCGGAATTGCTGGAACTCAGAATAAAACGCGATGGCCATATCTGGCGGCAAACGTATCACATGGGTGTGCCAGAAAGTGATTTGGCGAAAACTGGAAGTAGCGAAGACACCGGCACAAAAATCTACTTCAAACCCAGTCATGAGGTCTTTACTGACGCCGTTTTTCACTATGACATACTCGCCAAGCGATTGAGAGAATTGAGTTTTCTTAATTCAGGAGTGCGAATTGAGTTATTGGATGAACGCAGCGGCAGAACTGATGTTTTTGAATATAAGGGCGGCATCAAGTCTTTCGTTGAACACTTGGGTAAGAACAAGAACCCGTTGCATCAAACGGTCATGCATGTGGCCGACGAGGCCAATGACATTACTGTTGAGGTCGCCATGCAGTGGACTGACGCTTACCAGGAAACGGTGTTCTGTTTCACCAACAACATTCCCCAGAAAGACGGCGGCGCGCACCTGGCGGGTTTTCGCGCAGCTTTGACCCGAACCATCAACAACTACATCGAAGAATCAGGCATCGCAAAGAAAGACAAGGTTTCAACCACGGGTGATGATGCTCGGGAAGGGTTGATTGCGGTGTTGTCAGTCAAGGTGCCAGACCCTAAATTTTCATCGCAGACGAAAGATAAATTGGTTTCGTCTGAGGTAAAACCGGTCGTTGAATCGCTCATCGGCTCTAATCTCCGGGATTTCCTGCTCGAAAATCCGGCAGAGGCAAAAACCATAACAGCCAAGGTTGTAGATGCAGCCCGCGCTCGGGAAGCGGCCCGTAAAGCTCGCGAGATGACCCGTCGCAAAGGCGTGTTGGATATCGCCGGCCTACCCGGTAAGTTAGCGGATTGTCAGGAAAAAGACCCGGCACTGTCAGAAATTTTCCTGGTAGAGGGTGATTCTGCCGGCGGCTCAGCCAAGCAAGGCAGGAACCGCAAATACCAGGCAATTCTGCCTTTAAAGGGTAAGATTCTTAATGTAGAAAAAGCCCGGTTTGACAAGATGTTGCAATCAGCGGAGGTTGGTACGCTGATCACGGCGCTCGGCTGTGGAATAGGGCGGGATGAGTTCGATGTGGATAAACTCCGCTACCATCGAATTATCATCATGACGGATGCCGATGTTGATGGATCACACATTCGCACGTTGCTGCTGACCTTTTTCTATCGCCAGATGCCGGAATTGATTGAGCGTGGTTACATCTATATCGGTCAACCGCCGCTTTACAAGATAAAGCAGGGAAAGCAGGAGCATTATCTCAAGGATGATACTGAACTGAATGATTACCTGATGGCCAGGGCGCTGGACGATGCCAGCCTGATCTTCGACCCTGTCGCGCCACCGCTGAAAGGAGAGGCGCTGGAACAGCTAATGCGGGATTACCTTGCTGTGCGCTTGACCAATGAACGACTGTCGCGTCGCTATGATCCCTTGCTATTAGAGCAACTAATTGATAGTAAAGTTTTTTCTAATGAATGGGACAGCGATCAAAAGGCTGATTGGTGCGAGCGAATCGAACAGCGCATGGCAGCTAAAAGCCCCCCCAGCGTGAGATACGGTCTTAAAGTGACCATGGGTGAGGAGGGAGATGTGCTCACCTTCAGCAAGATGACTCACGGTGTCACGGAAGAAAAAATTATCAAGCCTCATTTCTTCAAAGGTGCGGAGTATCGATTGATTGGGAAGCTTGCCGATACTCTGCACGGTCTCGTTCAGGAAGGGGCAACCGTGGTGCGCGGCAAGTCCAGTCAGGAAATCGTGTCTTTCCAGCAGGCCTATGAGTGGTTGATGAACGAAAGCCGAAAAGGTCGAAGTATCCAGCGCTTCAAGGGTTTGGGTGAAATGAACCCTGAACAACTTTGGGATACCACCGTGAATCCGGAAACGCGCAGGCTATTGCAGGTCACTATCGAGGACGCAGTCGCGGCCGATCAGATTTTCACCACCCTGATGGGTGATGAAGTCGAGCCCCGGCGGGAATTCATCGAGAGCAATGCGCTGGATGTGACCAACCTGGATGTATAAGCGCTAGGCTAAAACAGACAGGTCTGCAATACGGTCAAAAAGCGCTTTTAAATGCGACAGTAACGATAGCCGGTTCAATCTCTGGTCGTCGTCTTTATCCATCACCATGACGGCTTCGAAAAAAGCGTCAACCGGCTCTTTCAGTGTCGCCAGTTGTTTCAGGCTGTCACCGTAATCGCCTTTTTTCAGCAGGCGCTTCACGATATCATCGAGCCTGTTAATTTCTGCGAAAAGAACTCTTTCTTCGTCGAAAACAAATAGTTTTTCGTCTATTTCCTCCGAAACAACTTCGTTTGTTTTTCTAAGAATGTTGCCAATTCTTTTGTTTGCTGCTGCCAGGCTGACCGCTTCGGGCTGCCCCATGAATTTGGCCAGTGCGTTCAAGCGCCGGTCGAGGTCCGGCAGGCTGTCCCAGTCAGAAGCCAGCGCGGCGGAAATCAATTCCGCTCCATGCCCCTGGTCCCGGTAGTAACCACGCAGCCGATCGACGATAAACTCACGGACATCGAGTAAAAGTTCGGGTTTCACTTCCTGTTGTGTCGCCAGTTCGTTCGCCGCCATGGCAAGCAGGCGATCCAGAGGAATCTCCAGTTGGGCTTCGATCAGGATCCGCAGCAGCCCCAGAGCGGATCTTCTCAGGGCGAAGGGGTCTTTGTTTCCACTGGGCCGCAAACCTGCTACGAATATTCCTACCAGTGTGTCAACCCGGTCGGCCAGGCTGACGATTCTGCCTTCCTGTGATCGGGGAATCTGGTCGCCTGCAAACCTGGGCGAATAATGCTCTCCAATGGCACTGGAAACCTCCGCAGGCTCCCCTGAAAAGGCGGCATAATACTGTCCCATGGTCCCCTGGAGCTCCGGAAATTCACCGACCATCAGCGTCATCAGGTCACACTTGGCGAGCAGGGCTGCGCGCGAAGCGTGGCTTGAGCTCGCAGAAATAAAATCGGCTATCTTCGCCGAAAGCTTGAACATTCTTCGCGATTTGTCTCCAACAGTTCCTATATCCTTTTGGAAAACAACCCGATCCAGAAGCGGAATAAGGCTCTCCAGAGACTGCTTCCTGTCCTGCTCCAGGAAAAAGCGCGCGTCGGCCAGTCTAGGTCTGATGACTCGCTCATAACCGGATCTGACGGATTCCGTGTGAGCGCTTTCAATGTTCGAAATTGCAATGAACCGATGAGTCACCCGGCCCGGATTATGGCTATCCATGACCGGAAAGAATTTCTGGTGGTCCTGCATGCTGGCGATCAACGCTTCGTGGGGTACTTCCAGGAACTCCTTTTCGAAAGAACAGCTGACGGCAACCGGCCACTCCACCAGGTTATTTACTTCGTTGAGAAGATCAGGATCAATGTGCACATTGGAGTCTGCCTGTACCAGACTGTTCTGGATACGTGATTTCCGCTGGTCCTGATCTGCGATGACAAAGGCGTCCTGCAGCACTTGTAAATAGGCGCTGCTGTCCGGTATCTCATGAGGTCCTGGTGAATGAACCCGGTGTCCTCGGGTCTGGCGGCCGGCATTTTGCCCAAGTAATCGCCCTTCCAGCAACTGATCCCCATGCAGGACGATCAGCCAGTGCACCGGACGAACGAAACTGAAATCATGATCAGCCCAGCGCATCGGCCTGGGAACCGGCAATTGCTTGATGGCTTGTTCCAGAATCGGGTAAATGAGCTCCGAAAGCGGTTGGCCAGGCTGTTGTATGCGGGTATAAAGCCATTGACCCTTGTCAGTTTCCAGGGTTTCCAGCTCGCTCACGTCTTTGCCAACGGAGCGAGCAAAGCCAAGAGCCGCACCAGTGGGTTTTCCTTCATCATCAAAAGCAGCCTGCAGCGCCGGCCCCCGGCGTTCCTGGTCAAGGTCCGGTTGTGATGGAAAAACACCGGACAAAAGCAACGCCAGACGCCGGGGTGTCGAAAAGGAACGGCTGTTGCCGGCTTCAAACCGGATGTTGTTTTTTTCCAGCCCTGCTTTGACGCTGTTGAACAGCGCGTCCCTGATGGAGTCCAGGGCCTTGGGGGGCAATTCCTCGCAGCCCAGTTCTATCAGCAAGTCCGCGGATTTGGTATCGCTTCGGAGTGCTTCAGTCATTGTGCGCCTCCCCTGAGTAACGGGTTTTCAGTGCGGGGAACCCGAGTGCTTCGCGACTGGCGAAATAGGTTTCCGCCACCTTTCTGGCCAGGTCACGGACACGCAGAATGTAACGCTGGCGCTCCGTTACCGAGATCGCGCGCCGGGCATCGAGCAGGTTGAATGTATGTGACGCTTTCAGTACCTGCTCATAAGCCGGCAGAGGAAGCCCCAGCTCGACCAGCTTCCTCGCCTCAGCCTCGCAGGTGTCAAACCAGCCAAACAGCGCTTCGATATTCGCCTGTTCGAAGTTGTACTTTGATTGTTCCACCTCGTTCTGGTGAAACACTTCACCGTACGTTACCGGATCACCGCCAACATCGGTCCAGATGAGATCGTAGACACTGTCCACGCCTTGCAGATACATTGCCAGCCTCTCTGCACCGTAAGTGATTTCGCCCATGACGGGCTTGCATTCCAGGCCGCCGGCTTGCTGGAAATAGGTAAATTGCGTGACCTCCATGCCGTTGAGCCAGACTTCCCAGCCCAGGCCCCATGCGCCCAGGGTGGGGGATTCCCAATTGTCTTCCACGAACCGTATGTCGTGGACCGCGGGATCGATGCCCACCGCCTTCAAAGAGCCGAGATAAAGCTCCTGGAAGTCTTCAGGCGACGGCTTCATAACCACCTGGTACTGGTAATAGTGCTGCAAGCGGTTCGGATTCTCGCCGTAACGTCCATCGGTGGGCCGGCGGCTTGGTTGCACGTAGGCTGCACGCCAGGGTTCCGGACCAATGGAACGAAGGAATGTGGCCGGGTGGAAAGTACCGGCGCCGACTTCGAGGTCCAGGGGCTGGACCAGTACACAACCCTGCTGAGACCAGTAGGTCTCCAGGGCCTGGATGAATTCCTGAAAAGTCATGATGGGTTTTTGCCTGGCTCCGTCGAGCAGAACTCAAACCGCTTAGTATAGTCCCAGTGAGCCTTTGACAGAAGGCGTTCGTGATTGCGCCAGTCTACAAACCGGAAGCGGTCCGATATTAAGAAGGCTCAGCGCTTTCCACGATAAACACTACACCGTCAACCCCGCAAACCCTGACCCGTGTACCGGCTGGCAGATCGGGGCCCTTTACCCGCCAGGTGGAATCGTCTACCTCGACCTTTCCAACGCCGTTTTCAATCGGATGGTCCAGCGTAAAAACCCGCCCCGTGTACTGCTGGCCCCGTTGATTGAGAAGCGGTTGATCGGAGGAGGGAGGATGGACCTCACGGTATTTTCTCCAGGCCAATACGGCCACGACGGACAATAGACCAAACAACACCAGCTGCGCTTCGACCGGAATATCCGGGAATACCAGCAACAGGAAGCCCACGGCTGCAGCGGAAAATGCCAGCCACAGGAAGAAGAATACGGGAGAAGTGAGTTCAAGGATCAACAACATGCCGGCGAGGATCCACCAATGCCAGAAAACGATATGTGTCAGCCAATCCATCTAGCGGTCTCCCGGCCGGTCTTCGGTTTTAAAAGCCTCACGCGCAACCTCGGTCATTCCGGCCAGGCTGGACAATATACCGGTCGCTTCCATCGGCAGCAGCAGGGTCTTGGTATTCGGGCCGGTCGCAAAAGCACTCAGCGCTTCGACATATTTCTGGGCTACGAAGTAGTTGACGGCCTGAATGTTGCCAGAGGCGATGGCTTCTGAAACCATGGTGGTTGCCTTACCCTCGGCCTCGGCCAGTCGTTCACGGGCTTCGGCGTCCCTGAACGCGGCCTCTTTGCGGCCTTCGGCCTGCAGAATTGCTGCCTGTTTCAAGCCTTCGGCTTCCAGGATTTCAGCCTGGCGGGTGCCTTCGGCCTCCAGTATGGTGGCGCGTTTTTCCCGTTCAGCTTTCATTTGCCGGGCCATGGAATCCACCAGGTCCATGGGTGGGCTGATGTCCTTGATTTCTATGCGCGTAACTTTAACGCCCCAAGGCGTGGTTGCTTCATCTACAACATTCAGCAAGCGGGCGTTGATGTCATCACGCTTGGAAAGGGCATCATCCAGGTCCATTGAGCCCAAAACCGTACGAATGTTGGTCATTGTCAGGTTGAGAATCGCGTGTTCAAGGCGAAATACCTCGTAGGCTGCTTTGGCGGCATCGAGTACCTGGAAAAACACCACACCGTCGACGGTCATCACCGCATTGTCCTTGGAAATCACTTCCTGGGAAGGGACGTCCAGCACCCGCTCCATCATGTTGACCTTGTGCCCCACGCGATTCACAAAGGGCATGATGAAATGAAATCCAGGCCTCAATGTGGTGCGGTATTTGCCGAACCGCTCCAGGGTATATTCATAACCCTGGTGCACAATGATCACGGCGGTGCGAACAACGGTGACGCCCAAAGCGGCAGCAATTACCGCCCAGATGAATACGCTGTCAAACATTTTGGCCTCTCCGGTTAGCGACTGATTTCCCTGAACCCCTTGAGCCACTTTGCGGTTACAGGAACTATCTCCCAGTGAAACCTTAACAAAACGCCCCATTGCCGTAATGCGCCAAAAGTCACGGCATGCGAGAATCATCGCCAGTGAGCAGCGGCGCCGGAGAGCCGGACATGAACCGAAAAGACAGGCTTTATCAATCGGAAATCACCGCTCCGGAAGATTTTGTGTTCGACGACCGCGTGGTCAGGGTGTTTCCTGACATGATCAACCGGTCCGTGCCTGGTTACAGCCTGATCGTGCCAATGATCGGGGTGCTGGCGCGGCGTTACGCCCAGGCTGACTCCAGGCTCTATGATCTCGGTTGCTCCCTTGGCGCGGTTTCCCTGGCGATGCAGGCGGCTGTGCATAAGCCCGGTGTTGAAATCGTCGCCGTTGACAGCTCAATGGAAATGATCCGCCAATTACAGCAGAACCTGGCGGAAGACAGCGACGCGGGGGCCGGCGCCATTCTCGCCCGGCAAGGCGACATCCTTGAAACACCGATTGAAAATGCATCGGTGGTCGTGCTGAATTTTACTCTGCAGTTTATCGAGATGGAAAAACGACAGGAACTGATGAACAGGATTGCCACCGGACTGAATCCCGGCGGGATCCTCGTGTTGTCAGAAAAAATTCGCTTTGATAGTGAGCGTGAACAGGAACTCCAGACCCTGTGGCATCACGATTTCAAAAAAACCCAGGGCTACTCGGATCTGGAAATCGCCCGGAAAAGGGATGCCCTGGAGAACGTACTCCGACCGGATAGCGCGGGACAACATATGGATCGATTGAAGACAGCCGGTTTCGGTCAGGTTTACCAGTGGTACCAGGGTTTCAATTTTGTGTCATTGGTGGCGTTCAGGAAAGACGGTGTCAACCTATAGCGCCCTGGCCGATCGCTGGCCGGAAAACGCCTGGTTACAGAACGTTTGTGCGAAAGCGGAGACCCGGCTGCGCGAACACCCGCATGGTGACCTGGCACGCTGGCGAGAGACGCTGCAAGAATTGCCGCGAGTGGATCCCCGGGCGGATCTTGATCAGCCTGCTCCGCGGCTGGGCGAGCTGTGTGCCCGTCCGGATCAGCTGAAGAAAAGCCTGATGGGACTGCATCCCTGGCGAAAAGGGCCCTTGCTGTTGGGCGGGGTGGAAATAGATACGGAATGGCGATCCGACTGGAAGTGGGAGCGCGTGGCACCGCATATTGAGCTGCAGGGACAGCGGGTTCTGGACATTGGTTCGGGTAATGGTTATTTCGGCCTTCGGATGTTGGGCGCCGGAGCCGAACTGGTTATTGGAATCGACCCGACTTTGCTTTTTGTCATGCAGTACCTGGCCTGCAGTCATTTCTCGGGTGATATTGGAAACTATGTCTTGCCGCTGGGCGTGGAAGAGCTGCCGGCGGGGCCAGCCGGGCTGGATACCGTTTTTTCGATGGGCGTTCTTTACCACCGCAAAGACCCGGCGGAACACCTGCTTCACATTCGCTCGCTGTTAAAAGACGGCGGCACCCTGGTGCTGGAAACCCTGGTGCTGCCGAAGGGCAGGGAGGAGAGCCTGCTGACCCCCGAGAACCGCTACGCCCGCATGCGAAATGTCTGGGCCATACCCGGAACAGGGCGCCTGTTGGACTGGGTTGAGGGGGCCGGGTTTACCAAGCCCAGGGTGGTGGATGTCACGCCAACCACCACCCTGGAGCAAAGAGCCACCGACTGGATGACCTTTGAATCCCTGGCAGAGGCGCTGGATCCGTCAGACCCGTCGAGAACGGTTGAAGGATTGCCGGCGCCTGTCCGGGCCATTGTCATAGCCGGCGGTTAACCATCCGTTTCAAATTCAGAGCAATCCGGGCGATTTCCGCCGCGGCCAGCATGCCGTTCGGTCGCCCTGGTCTTACGCTCTTCTTTCAGCAACAGGAATTGCTCCTGCTGATCCGCTGTGAGAATCGCGAGGACGTCTTCTTCAGCCGCAGCTCTCTGGGCGCAGATCTCGGGGCCCAGCAAGGCCATGGACTGCTCATGCAAAGCTTTTTTCTCTGCCGCGTGTTGCTGCAGAATCACCAGCAATTCAACGGACTGCTCATCTGAGAGATCGAGAGACTCGCTCATACGGGCCAAAACATCCTCCACGCTGGGGCGGGACTGTTTCCAGTCGCGCCCGCCCTGTTGTTTGTCAGCCAGCGCAGAGCCGGCAGCAAGCAGACCAGAGGCGGTCAGAACGAGAACAGCATTTTTCAGAAAGGTATTCATCACTTACTCCTTTTGGTTGTTCAGTGCCAAGTCTGAGATGCAATGTGGAAGTAAATGTGGAGAAAAAAAGAAGTTTTAGGCGATGACTTGAATGCGCTGCCGCTTGCGGTGCAGGATGTGATTAATGAAGACTTTTTTTTCAAAAATACTCGTTGCCCAGGTCATAGCGGTCGTTCTGGCGCTGTTGGTGATTACCATGATTACGCGGATCAGTCTGGACCGGGGAGTCAGGAACTTTCTGAAAGCCCAGGAAGACAGTGTCCTGGAAGTCGCCGCACCGGTTTTGGCGGATGTTTATGCAACTCAAAACAGCTGGAGCGCGGTTCTTGACAACCCGGAGAACTGGCAACGGGTCTGGCGCAGCACGCGGGGACAAGCGGATAGACACCCCGAACGTGGACCGCGGCAGCGGCCGCCGCGGGGCCGAAACGATCGTCCTCCGCCTGAGCCGCGTGGAATATCTGCTGACCTGCAAGTGCTGCGCTGGATGCGTCCCTCTGATCGCGGCATGCTCAGGGAGCGGCTATTTTTACTCGATGCTGAGCTCAGCAGAGTGGCTGGCCCGAAAATCGAATCAGTGGAAGGCCTGGACCTGAAATCCGTCGAGGTAGAAGAGGCGGTGGTGGGCTGGATCGGATTTTCACCGATGGGTAATGTATTGCCGCCCGAAGCAGAACGGTTTTTTCGCGGCCAGATCAGGATTTCCATGATCGCATTGGCAATCGCGCTGTTGGTAGCCACGGCGCTGGCTTTGCTGCTGGCACGCAACCTCAGTCGCCCGGTGAAATCACTGGACAGCACGGTCAGGCGTCTCAGCGAAGGAGACTACGAGGCGAGGGCAACACTTTTTTCTCTGGATGAGACCGGCCGCCTGGCTGAACACATCAACCTGTTGGCGGCGTCACTCGAGCAGAACCGCACAGCCCGGCGTCGATGGATGGCTGATATCGCGCATGAACTGCGAACGCCTGTTGCCATTCTGAAAGGTGAGATCGAGGCGCTTTCAGACGGGGTCAGACAGGCAGATGACCGGTTGACCGCGTCACTGCAGGAGGAAATTGATCAGCTGTCTGCATTGATCGATGACTTGCAGACACTGGCCCTGTCTGATGCCGGCGCATTGAATATCCAGAAGGAGAAGGTCCGCCTGGATATGCTGATACATCAGTGTGCCGAGTCTTATGGCGAACGGATGGCTCAGAAGAACATTGATCTGGTGCTGGCGGTCACCGAGCTGGAGATTTCAGCTGACCCGCAGCGGTTGCGGCAGTTGCTCCTTAATCTGCTCGAAAATTGCAGCCGTTACGTCGATGAGGGCGGCACGGTTACCCTGGATCTGAGCGTAAAACAGGACCGTTGCCAACTGTTGATCGACGACACCGGGCCCGGCCTGAGTGAATCGCAGAGAAAACGGCTCTTTGAACGGTTTTATCGAGTAGATGAAAGTCGCCGCAGGTCCGCTGGCGGCACAGGTCTTGGGTTGTCTATCTGCAGAAACATAGTTGAGGCCCATGGTGGCCGCATTCTTGCTGAGAAAGCGTGCGCAGGCGGGCTAAGAATCCGAATTGATTTACCGATTTGAGAGTTGGCGATGACGGCCCGAGAAAAAAAAATTCTGATTGTCGAGGATGAACCCAAAATTGCCTCACTGCTGGCCGATTACCTGCAGTCGCAGGGCTCATTTCACACCCATGCTGTCCACCGTGGCGATCTGGCCATGGATGCTTTTGGTAAATTTGCCCCAGACCTGGTGCTGCTGGACCTGATGTTGCCGGGTATGGATGGCATTGAAGTCTGTAAGCAGTTACGGGCGGTCAGCGAAGTGCCGATCATCATGGTGACGGCAAGGGTCGAGGAAATCGATCGCCTGCTTGGACTGGAGTTGGGTGCCGATGATTATATCTGTAAGCCGTTTTCACCGAGGGAGGTCGTGGCTCGTGTAAAAGCGGTTCTCAGGCGCTGTGCGCCGGAACACACCGGGGAGCAACGGCTTGCGCTCGTCATAAACGAAGAAAAATTCAGCGCCAGTTTGAATGGGCAGGAGTTACGGCTGACGCCGGTTGAATTTTCATTGCTGAAAACATTGAGCGGTCAGGCCGGTAGGGTATTTTCCCGTAATCAACTGATGAACGGCATGTACCGGGATTACCGGGTAGTCAGCGACCGGGCGGTAGACACGCACGTGAAGAATCTTCGAAGAAAATTGTCAGCGGTACATGGTTCAGATGACCTGATCAAATCCGTCTATGGGCTCGGTTACCGTTTTGAGGGCTGATTTCCTGCACAACGCAGAGCAGGTTAACCGAAGCAAAGACCGCAGCCTGCTCTCATACTGTAT
>Ga0316194_10000708_pt1 | contig 22283 bp, 20 predicted proteins | sample CroRivsedime1_MG_FD_204936 | JGI IMG/M metagenome (GOLD analysis project Ga0316194, IMG submission 204936) | Coastal sediment microbial communities from Maine, United States - Cross River sediment 1 | ecosystem: Environmental > Aquatic > Marine > Coastal > Sediment | place: USA: Maine...
CAAAGATACTGCCATGCTGGACCATTATGGCCGTGGCACCCCGGACGACTGGGTCGAGCGCAATATCTACAGCCGTTATCAATGGCAAGGTTTGGGGCTGATGTTGGTCCTGGACCTGCTGCTGTTCGGGGTCTATGGCATTACCATTTGGGCCGTCCAGATGCTTTGGATCCCCGTTTGGGCTGCGGGTGTCATCAACGGTGTCGGCCACTGGTTCGGCTACCGCAATTACGAGTCTCGGGACGCCTCCACCAACATCGTCCCCTGGGGCATCCTCATCGGCGGCGAGGAGCTGCATAACAATCACCACACGTACCCCAACTCGGCAAAACTGTCGCAGAAGTGGTTCGAGTTCGATATCGGCTGGTTCTGGATCCGTCTGTTCGAGACTTTTGGTCTCGCCAAGGTGCGCAGCACCGGGCCAGTGGCACACAAGGTGCCGGGCAAGCAGACTCTGGATCTGGACACTGCCTGGGCGGTGGTGAATAACCGCTTCCAGGTGATGGCCCGCTACGCGGAAAGCGTGGTGAAGCCGCTTGTCAGGGAAGAGCTCGACTCCAGTTCCTCCCGTGCAGCCCGCAAGGCCAGCACCGCGCTGACCCGGGATGAGCGCCTGGTGGACGAGCAGAGCCAGAGCCGGATCGACGAGCTCACCAGCGCCAGCCCGAATCTGGCCACCATCTACGAATTCCGACAGCGGCTCCAGGGCATCTGGGCCAAGCGCGGTGGCAATGCGGACGAGTTGCTGGCAGCGCTGAAGCAGTGGTGCCTCGATGCTGAAGCAACCGGCATTCAGGCGCTGAAGGATTTCGTTGTGGAGCTTCGAACCTACGCCATGCCCAAGGCAGCGACTGCCTGACGGCGGCCACAGCCTGACGGCGGCCACAGCCTGTAGGCTGTGGCTACATCCTCGGCACGGTCCCGATGCCGAGCAGCGACAGCCCCAGAGAGAGTCGGTCGGCCGTGATCCTGCAGAGGTTCAGGCGCGAGGCCCGGACCGGCGCCTCGGTATTCAGAATCGGGCAGGCCTCGTAGAAGCGCATGAAGGCGGTCGCCAGCTCGTAAAGCCAGGCACACAGCAGGTGCGGGAAGCCTTCCCGGGCAACCTGCTCGAGCACTTCCTGCAGGCGCAGCAGTATCACCGCCAGCACCCGTTCTTCCTCTGTCCCCAGCTCAACCGCTCCGCTGAGCTCCTCCGCGTTCACTTCACCTCGCCTGAAAATGCTCTGAATCCGGCTGTAGGCGTACTGCAGGTAGGGCGCGGTGTTGCCGTCGAATGAGAGCATCTGATCCCAGTCGAAGACGTAGTCGCTGGTCCGGTTCTTGGAGAGATCTGCGTATTTCACCGCGCCGACGCCGACCACCCGGGCGATCTCGGCCCGCTCTGCCTCAGACAGATCCGGGCTCTTCTCTGCCACCAGGGCTGCAGCCCGGCTCACCGCTTCATCGAGCAGGTCATTCAGCTTCACGACACCGCCATCCCGGGTTTTGAACGGCTTGCCGTCCCGTCCGAGCATGGCGCCGAAGGGCTGGTGCTCCAGTGAGATGCGGTTGCCGCTGAAGCCTGCGGCCGCCGCCACGGCAAAGATCTGGCGGAAATGAAATGCCTGGCGGGCGTCCGTGGAGTACAGCGCCCGGTCCGCGTCCAGCGCCCGGACCCGGTAGCGGACCGCGGCCAGGTCCGTGGTGGCATAGAGGTAGCCGCCGTCGGACTTTCGCACGATCAGCGGCTGCGGCGTGCCGTCCTTGCCGGTGAACTCATCGAGAAAGACGCACTCGGCGCCATCGGAAGTGGTAAGCAGGCCCTTCGCCTTCAGGTCTTCCACCACGCTGGCCAGATCGTCGTTGTAGGCGCTTTCCGCCATCACGTCCTTGCGGGTGAGGGTGACGCCTAAGCGGTCGTAGGTTTCCTGGCAATGAGACAGGGAAATCTCGATGAACCGCTGCCACAGCGCCCGGGTTTCCGGCTCTCCGGCCTGCAGGGCGACTACCCGCTGGCGGGCGCGTTCCGCGAAGGCTTCGTCCGTATCGAAGCGCCGCTTGGAGGCCCGGTAGAACGTCTCCAGATCGGCGAGCTCTTCCGAGCCTTCACCGGATTCGTCCAGATAAGCAATCAGCATCCCGAACTGGGTGCCCCAGTCGCCGACGTGATTCTGCCGGATCACCTCATGACCCAGGGCTTCGAGGATGCGGGCGATGGCATCACCGATGATGGTGCTGCGCAGATGGCCCACGTGCATTTCCTTGGCCAGGTTCGGGCTGGAGTAATCCACTACCACGCGCTGAGCTTCGACTGCCGGGTCGATCGGGGGCTCGGCCACTGCCTGGCTGAGAAACTCCGGCTTCAGGTGCACGTTGATGAAACCCGGACCCGCCACTTCGAGCTTCTCTGCCAGGTCATCCACTTCTGCTGCAGCGATTACCTGTTCGGCGATGGCGCGGGGGTTCTGCTTCAACGCCTTGGCGGCGGCCATGGCGCCGTTCGCCTGATAGTCACCGAACTCCGGCTTGCCGGCGATCTGAATCTGAGGCGAGAGCGCTTCGCCCGTCGCCTTCTCGAAGGCCTGGCTGAATCGTTCGTTGAGAATCGCGCGGAGATTCATGCGTGTTGTCGGAGTTTCAACTCACCTCAGGCTCAGGCAGGTGAAACTTCTTCCGCCTGCAGACCTTTCTCTCGATTCGCGACCACGAAGGTAACGCTCTGGCCGTCCTTCAGCGAAGGGCGCCGGCGATTATCGCCGCTGCCTTCGGAGAGGATGGAGCGCTGGTGCACGAAGATCTCCTCGCCGGACTCCCGGACGATGAAGCCGAAGCCTTTGGTTCGATTGAACCACTTCACGGTGCCGGTTTCTCGATCGCCGCTGGGCGCAGGTTTCGGCTCAGCGGATGCCTGGCTGGCCTGTTTCTGATTGCTGTCTTCGCGCTCACGGCCATCGTCGCCCTTGTTGCGCTTGCTGTCGTTGCGCTCCCGGCGACCAGTCTGCCGGTTGCCTCGTTCTGAGCCTCGCTCTGAGGCGTCCTGGCTGCCGGATCTGCTGCGCTTCCGCTCCCGGCCTGCTTGCGCGGGTGCCGCGGCCGGTGCCGCGAAGCGGAGGCTGAGATAACCCTGGGCGATCATGGCGGCTGCGGCGATGACGAGCAGGGCGATGTCGTTGCCCGGCCAGAGCCTGGTGGAAAGCTCGACGGTGATGGCAGCGAGCAGGACGGCGCTCGCTGTCAGAATAAAAAACGTCCTCATTTACTACCTGTTCCTGGCTGTTCTGGAAAACTCGGCGTGTGCCGGTGTTGCTCGGTTCCGGGAAGTGTCACGCCCGTATGGGGGAAGGGCGTCGCCCGGAGCGGCGCAGCATGATACCTGAGCCATCCTGAATACGGAAAGCGGCAGCGCAGCCGTTGCGTGCTATGGGTGCGTTAGAGCCGCGCCGCGCGGGTGATGATCACGTCTTCTTCCGGAACGCCGGCCATGCCGGCTTCGAGGTGTGTGTCCACCAGCTCGATGGTGGTGACCACGTCCATTCCGGCGACCACCTGGCCGAACACGGTGTAGCCTGGCTTGGTGCGATCCCCGTCCAGGCTCGGGTTGTGCCGGACGTTGATGAAGAACTGAGTGTCCGCCGAATCCGGATCGGACAGCCTGGCCATGGCGACCGAGTATTTCTGGTTCCTGAGGCCGTTGCTGGACTCATTGATCACCGTCCGCGGGGGTGTCCGGTAGGTGAGCTTGTGATCGTAGCCGCCACCCTGGATCACGAAGCCCGCGACCACCCGATGGAAGATGAGGCCATCGTAGAAGCCGTTATCCACCAGATCGAGAAAGTTGGCGACGGTCTCGGGCGCCCGGTCGGGGTAAAGCTCGATATCGATATTGCCGAGCGTCGTCTCCAGCCTGACAAGCGGCGCTTCGTTGGCATCGGCTGCCGCTTCTTCAGCTGTCAGTGGCGCTCCCAGGCTGGTTGAAAGGATGAGCAGGGTGATGGTTAAGAGGGATTTCAACATCGTTACCTCGGTTGTCAGCAGAATCTTGTCAGTCCCCGGCGATTACGTCCAGGTATGCGCGCACCGCGGCATCCAGCCCCATCTTCAAAGCGTCACTGATCAGGGCGTGGCCTATGGACACTTCGGCGACCTCGGTGATGCGGCGGAACAGAACCAGGTTGTCGAGATCCAGGTCGTGGCCGGCGTTCACCCCGAGACCGAGTTGGCTGGCGTGCCGGGCTGCGTCCAGGTACTGCGTGTAGCTCGTCTGCGTCATCTCGGCATCGATACCGAATTCGGCGGCAGCGTCGGCGAAGGGGCCGGTATAAAGCTCGATCCGGTCCGCGCCCACCTGCTTTGCCCGTTCGATCTGTGCCGGGTCCGGATCCATGAACAGGCTAACCCGGGCGCCCAGCTGCTGATAGCGGGCGATGGTTTCCTGGAGGCGGGCGTTGTCTCCGGATAGATCCCAGCCGTGATCCGAGGTGAGCTGATCGTCGGAATCCGGCACCAGGGTGGCCTGGGCCGGGCGTGCGCTTGCGATCAGCGCATCGAAGCCCGGGTAGCCGTTGTCCCGAGGCCCGGCGAAGGGGTTGCCCTCGATGTTGAACTCGATGTCCGGGTGCGCTTCGAGAAACGCGGTCAGGTCATAGACGTCCCGAGGCCGGATGTGCCGCTGGTCGGGCCTGGGGTGCACGGTGATGCCCGCCGCACCTGCTGCGATGATCGTCTCAGCCGCCCAGCAGACATCCGGCGTGCCGCCTTCCCGGGCGTTCCGTAGCCAGGCGATCTTGTTCACATTGACGCTGAGGACGGTCATCTGCTGTTGCTAGTTCCAGGCGGAGCGTCGGGGTCTTGCCTTGATGGCGAGGCCGAGGATCAGGCCGGCCAGGACCAGCCCGCCGCCGATCAGCAGCCAGCGTTCCTGGACGTTGTCTTCCAGGGTGGTGATGGTGGCGACCAGCTCGTCGACCTCGGAGCGAAGACGCTCGTTCAGCGCTGTCAGTTCTTTGTTGGTTTCGTTCTGAGCAATGGCGCCGGCAGATATGCGTTTGATCTCCGAGAGTTCCTCCTCCAGTTCCTTCACCTGCCGGGAAAGCTGGCTCACGCTCTGGTCCGATGCACTCTTGCCGCTGTTGAGTGCATCGAGCTGCTGCTTCTGATTGCTGATAGTGCCGGTCAGTTCCTCAATTCGACGGTTGGCGGCCACCAGGCGATCCCGGGCGATGGGTTCGCTCACCAGATACTGGGCCGGCAGCCAGCCTTCCGTGCCGCGGTCCGTGCGGATCTGCACGAAATCTGAATCTGGATCCCGGGCCAGCACCTCCATGCGGGTGCCGCTCGGCAGGCCGCGATGCAGGATCCGGTTGGCGTTGGACGGACCGCTGCGCAACGGCACGGTCAGCCGGTCGGAAATGTAGGCGGTTTCTGCGCGGGCACTGCCGGGGGTGACGAGTGCCGTCACGGCGATGATCGCGCAGGAGAGTGCGGCGGCCAGAGCGAAAGCGTCCGTCTTTCGGTCTGGCGTGCTACGGGCATCGTTATCGGTCTTGGCGCCCGTGTTTCTGGGTATGAAGTGCAGCATGAGGTCCATATCTTCGGGTGAAAGTCTTCGGGTGAATGTCTTCGGGTGAATGTCTTCGGGTGAAAGTCTTCGGGTGAAAGTCTTGGGGTGAAAGTCTTCAGGTTAGTGGTTCTTGAGGTCGGGTCGCGTCAGAGCTGGTTGTTCTGCGCGCTGTCCTCGGCCGTGGCCGGCGCGCCTTCAGGCTCCTTCAGGTAGCCCTTCGCGGCCAGGTAGCCAATGGTTGCCACGATATAGAGGAAGGTCAGAGCGAAGCCACCAATCAGTTTGTAGCTCACCCAGAATTCCAGGGAGAAGTTATAGGCGACCACCAGGTTCAACGCGCCGGCAAAGAAGAAACCGCCCGCCCAACCGAAATTCAGACGCGTCCAGACCTCGTCATGCAGCTCCATCTGACCGCCGAGCATGTGCTGCAGAGCGTTCTTCCGGGAAAAAAAGTGGGAGCCGATCAGCACCCCGGCCAGCAGCCAGTTGACGATGGTGGGCTTCCAGAGAATGAACGTCTCGTTGCGGAAGATCAGGGTCAGCCCGCCGAAGATCATGCTGGCCCAGAACGTGATCTTGAGCTCCCGGGACAGCGGCTTTTTCAGCGCCAGATAGGCGAGCGCCTGGACAGTCACGCCGACCATGAGCGCGGCGGTGGCGTAAAAGATGTCCGTCAGAAAGAAGACGACCACGAACAGCGCGACCGGCAGGAAATCGAGTAGCTGATTCATGGGATTATCGGGCTCTTCAGGATTGGGGGCATTTTCGCGCTGGGGGCACTGGAATTTGGTGAGATAATACCCTGGAATCCGGCGGGTCGCTCAATTGGCGGCCTGACTGCCGGTCCACCAGACGTGAAGCACGAATTTGAGCCAGTTTTTCTCCGTTCATCCCACCCATCCCCAGCAGCGGCTGCTGAAACAGGCGGCCGATATTGTCTCCCGGGGTGGGCTGGTGGTCTATCCGACGGACACCACATACGCCCTCGGCTGCCATATCGGCGACAAGAACGCCCTGGACCGGGTCCGGCAGATCCGCCGTCTGGACAAGCACCACGATCTGACCCTGGTCTGTCGGGATCTTTCCGAGCTCGGCACCTACGCTCGGGTAGACAACGCCGCGTATCGGATCCTGAAGCGCCTGACACCCGGCCCTTATACGTTTCTGCTGCCCGCAACCCGGGAGGTGCCGCGCCGAATGGTGCATCCGAAGAAAAAGACCATCGGCCTCAGGGTGCCGGATAATCCCATTGCGCTTGGCCTGCTCGAGGCGCTCGGTGAGCCCATGATGACCACCACCATGCGCCTGCCGGATGATGAGTTGCCGCTGCTGGATCCGGAGGAAATCCGCGAAAGGCTCGAGCATGCGGTGGATCTGGTGATCGATGGCGGCTTCGGCGGGGTGGAGTCGACCACGGTGGTGGATCTGACGGTGGCCGGCGGCGAGGTGATTAGGGCGGGCGCCGGTGAGTTCGACTGAAAAACCGGGCATAATGCGCCGGATCTGAACCCGACTCCGCCAATTTGTCGCCTCCTTCCGAAAAGGTTTCCCATTGAGCAGTAACGATTCCAGCCAGCGGGTGGTGTCCGGCATGCGGCCCACCGGCCGTCTGCACCTCGGTCATTACCACGGCGTGCTGAAGAACTGGGTGCAGCTGCAGCATGAGTACGAGTGCTACTTTTTCGTGGCGGACTGGCACGCGCTCACCACCAACTACGAGAACCCGACGGACGTGGAACAGTACACGTTCGACACGGCCGTGGATTGGCTCGCTGCCGGGGTGAACCCGAACGCGGCAACGCTGTTCGTGCAGTCCAAGGTGCCGGAGCATGCGGAGCTGCACCTGCTGCTGTCCATGATCACGCCGGTGGCCTGGCTCGAACGGGTGCCGAGCTACAAGGATCAGCAGGCAAAGCTGAACGACAAGGATCTCTCCACCTACGGTTTCCTGGGTTATCCGCTGCTCCAGGCGGCGGACATTCTCATGTATCGGGCCGGTAACGTCCCCGTCGGGGCCGATCAGGTCGCCCACGTGGAGCTCACCCGGGAGGTCGCCCGGCGGTTCAACCACATATACGGCCGGGAGCCGGGCTTCGAGGAGCAGGCGGAAGCCGCGGTGAAGAAGATGGGCAAGAAGGCCGCGCGTCTGTACATGGAGTTGCGCCGCAACTACCTGGAGCAGGGCGACGTGGAAGCGCTGGAGCGCGCCCGGGCGCTGCTGGCTGAGCAGCAGAACCTGTCCATCGGCGATACCGAGCGTCTGTTCGGCTATCTGGAAGGGGGTGGCCGGATCATCCTGCCGGAACCGCAAGCGCTGCTCACGGAGCAGGCCAAGGTGCCGGGTCTCGACGGCGAGAAGATGTCCAAGTCCTATGGCAACACCATCGAGATCCGTGAAGCCCCGGAGGTCACGGAAGAGAAGATTCGGACCATGCAGACGGATCCGGCCCGTGTCCGGCTGAAGGATCCGGGCAATCCGGAGAACTGCCCGGTGTTCGGTTTGCACGAGATCTACTCCGATGAGGAACGGACCCGCTGGGTGGTGGAAGGCTGCACGAGTGCCGGCATCGGCTGCATCGACTGCAAGAAGCCGCTGATCGAAGCCATCACCAGCGAGCAGAAGGAGCGGCGTGAGCGGGCGGCTCAGTTCGAGGAAGATCCTGGCCTGGTACATGCCATTCTCCTGGAAGGGTCTGAGAAAGCCCGGGATGTGGCGAAAGAAACCATCGAAGACGTGCGCGCCGCCGTGGGCATAGGCAGCTGACGCGTGGAGGGAGAGAGCATGGTCGAAGAGGCGGAAGAAGCAGCGGCGGACGCGGAGAACAAGGTGCACAAGCTGCACGAGATCCGTCAGTCGGAAGGTGGGCAGATGACCCTGGCCCTGGTTCAGGGTGAGACGGTCGAGGAACTGCCGAAAGATCTCTACATACCACCTCATGCGCTGGAGGTGTTTCTCGAGACTTTCGAAGGGCCGCTGGATCTGCTGCTCTATCTGATCAGGCGGGAGAATCTGGATATCCTGGAAATCCGGGTGGCCGAGATCACCGAGCAGTACATGAGCTACATTGAGCTGATGAGCGCACTGCAGCTGGAGCTGGCCGGCGAGTACCTGGTGATGGCCGCCATGCTGGCGGAGATCAAATCCCGCATGCTGCTGCCCCGGCCGGTGGAGGCAGACGATGACGAAGACGACCCCAGAGCGGAGCTGATCCGTCGCCTGCAGCAGTACGAGCAGATCAAGACGGCCGCAGAGAACATCGACGAGCTGCCGCGACTGGAACGGGATCTGTATCTCGCCCGGGCGGGTCGGCCGAAGCTCGTCAGCGAGCACGCCGATCCGGAAGTGGACCTGAAGGAAGTGCTCATGGCGCTGGCAAAAGTGCTGAAGCGGGCTGAAATGTTTCAGCGCCACGAAGTGCATCTGGAGCCGTTGTCCGTGCGCGAGCGCATGACCAACGTGCTTGGTCTTGTCAACGAGTCCACGGATTTCCTGCCTTTCTCCGACCTGTTTACAGCGGAGGAAGGCCGGCTCGGCGTGGTGGTCACCTTCCTCGCCATCATGGAGCTGCTCAAGGAGTCGCTCATCGATTTTGTGCAGAACGAAGCTTTCGGTCCGATTTACGTGCGCGCCGCGGCAGAGTCGGACGACAGCATTCAGACAATGGAGCCAGATACCAGTGGAGCCTGAGAAGCTCAAACAGATCGTCGAGGCGGCACTGCTCGCCGCAGACGAACCGCTCACCGTCGATCAGCTGGCGAAGCTGTTCAAGCCTTCCGAGATTGACAAGAACACCATACGGGCCGATCTCCGGGAAGCACTCAAGCTGCTGACCGAAGAAGCCGAAGGGCGTGGCTACGCGCTCGTCCAGGTCGCCAGCGGTTACCGCTATCAGGTGCGTCAGGAGCTGAGTCTTTGGATCAGCCGGCTCTGGGAGGAGAAACCGCCACGCTACACCCGGGCGCTGCTCGAAACCCTGTCGCTGGTGGCCTACAAACAACCGGTCACACGGGGCGACATCGAACAGGTGCGCGGCGTCAGCGTCAGCCAGAACATCATGCGCACGTTGCTCGAGCGGGGCTGGATCCGGGTGGTCGGCCAGCGGGAAGTGCCAGGGCGTCCGTCCATGTATGGCACCACCAAGGAGTTTCTCGACTACTTCAACCTGAAAAGCCTGGATCAGCTGCCGCCGCTGGCGGAGATCAGAGAGCTGATCGAGCCGGTGATGGTCGAGATCGAGGCCGAGGAAGACGCCGCAGCTGCTGCTGCAGAAGCTTCAGCGGATAGCGTCGCGGCTGAAGCTTCCGGCGAGGATCAGAACCCGGCAGAAATGGCGGAAGCCGACGCCTCCGGGCAGCCCGACGATAACGTCACCACCCTGCATGCCTTTGAGGATGATGACGAAGACGTGGATCTGGACGGCGCCGACTTCGATGAAGAGATCGCCGCCGCCATCGCCGCCGCCGACGCGGCTAGTGAGCGGTTTAATAATCCAGAGCCTTCAGCGTCCGAAAAAGAGCCCTCAGCGTCTGGAGAAGAGCCTTCAGCAGCAGTCGAGCCCTCAGCTGCCGAAGCGTCCGCTTCCGAGCAGGAGCCTCCATCAAACGCGGAGCCCAGCATGGAAGCCGCGGAAGCCATCGCACCGGAATCCGGAGCAGCGAGCGACGCCGCCGAGGTTGAGCCCTCGGAACGCGCCCAGGTGGTTGACGTGGTCACGGACCTCGAAGGTGAGAACCAGGCCGGCGCCGATAGCCCTGAACACGGGGACGGTGAGCAACCGTCTGCTGACGATCAGCCGACGGCAGAAGTGGTGCAGCTCCCTCGAGCGCCGCACTGACTGTGGCAAAAAAGGCCGGCTCCGAACAGAGCGATCCGGATGCTGGCGCGGCCAGCGGACCGGCTGGCGATAAGCTGCAGAAGATTCTGGCGGACGCCGGGCTCGGGTCGCGCCGGGAGATGGAGCGCTGGATCGGTGATGGCCGGGTAACGGTCGACGACGAGCCCGCCCACCTCGGTCAGCGGGTCGGTCCTGATGCGCGGATTGCCGTAGACGGCAAGTCGCTGAAAACCCGGAAGCGCAAAGGCGCAAACCAGAGTGCTGATGTCCGGGTGCTCCTCTACAACAAGCCGGTCGGCGAGGTCTGCACCCGAAAAGACCCGGGAGGCCGCAAAACCATCTTCGATAATCTGCCGGAGCTGGGCACTGGCCGCTGGATCTCCATCGGCCGGCTGGACATCGCCACCGGCGGGCTCCTGCTGCTGACCACGGACGGCACCCTGGCGAACCGGATGATGCATCCCTCCACGGGGCTCGACCGGGAATACGCCGTGCGCGTGAACGGAACGCTTTCTGACGAGCAGCGCGAAGCGCTGTTGACCGGCATCGAGGACGACGGTGAGATTCTCGCCTTCAGCGACATCCAGTACTTCGACGGTCGCGGCACCAATCACTGGTACCACGTTGTGCTCCTCGAAGGAAAAAACCGGGAAATCCGACGCCTGTTCGAATCCTGCGGCCTGATGGTGAGCCGACTGAAGCGGGTCCGGTTCGGCCCCGTCGTGCTGCCGTCCCGGCTGGCGCGCGGCAGGTACGAGACGCTCTCCGAGTACGACATGCGTGAGCTCTACAGGCTCCTCAAGCTGCCTGAACCTGCAAGACGCACGGATCGCCGCAAGCGCACGTCCGCGGACCGCCAGGCCGAGAAGAAGGCCACTGTCCTGATTCCCTACCCTGAACTCGAAGGCTAACCCGATCGTCCGGACGGGCGGATTTGCAAGTTTGCCTGGTTTCGCTACTCACGCAGGGCGCGAATAAACAAAAGCGTTTTCATGCACTCCGCTCCTGCGCTCCTGCGCTCCTGCGCTCGGCGCGTGCGAAGCACGCGCACCAGTTGCCGAACTTGCCTCGCTGAGAGTCAATTCGCCGCCTTCGGCCTCGCTCTCACGTTTATGAAAACGCTTTTGTTTATTCGCACCCTGCTGCGGTAACGGGGTGTCAGGGTCGTCGGGATCCTGGGCATGGGCTGACTGAACGAGAGCACCATTAGCCGATCGGGGCCCAGTCCCTTGCGTCCAGCGCTTCGCCGTTCACATCCTTCGAGGCGTCCGACATCAGATACAGATAAAGATCCATATGCGCTTCCGGCGCCGGCACGTCCAGCGGGTTTTCCGCCGGATAGGCAGACCGGCGCATGCCCGTTCGGGTACCGCCGGGGTTGAGGCTGTTGAAGCGGATACGGCCGGCGTGTTCGTGCTCATCGGCCAGGATCTGCATGAGCCCTTCCACCGCGAACTTGGAGGCGGAGTAAGCGCCCCAGTAGGCCCGCCCCTGGCGACCCACGCTTGATGAGGTGAGCACCACCGAGGAAGCCGCCGGTTGCTCGAGCAGCGGCAGCATGGCGCGGGTGAGCAGGAAGGTGGCATGGACGTTCACCTGGAAAACTTTCTGCCACTCCTCGGTCGGGTAGTGGGCGATGTTCACCTTGGGGCCGAGCACGGAGGCGTTGTGCAGCAATCCATCGAGACGCCCGAAGGCTTCGCCGATGGCGTTGCTGAGCGCGGCGGCGTTGTCATCCGCAAAGGCCGCCAGATCGCAGGGCACGATCACTGCTTCCGTGTCCGTGTGCTCGCCGATCCAGTCGAATACGGCTTCGAGTTTGCTGCGGGTGCGGCCGAGCAGCACCACGTTGGCGCCGAAGCTGGCGTAGGCCATGGCCGCCGTTCTGCCGATGCCGTCACCGGCGCCGGTTACCAGAATCACCTTGCCGGCCAGGCAATCGGCTGCCGGCTGATAACGCCAGCCGCTGCTGGCGGCGGCAAGCTCGGGGTAATGATCCATCGCGGCTGGGAGGCTCCTCAGGGTTTCCGTGCGTGCAGCAGGTAGTTCACGCCCACATCGTTCCCCAGGCGCACGTTGCGCGTGAAGGGGTTGTAGGTCATGCCGGTGATTTCCACCACCTCCAGGCCTGCCTCCCGAACAGCGGCCGCGAGTTCGTGAGGCTTGATGAACTTGGCGTAGTCATGAGTGCCGCGAGGCAGGAGTCCCAGCACGTATTCGGCCCCCACAACGGCAAGTGCCCAGGCCTTTGGATTGCGGTTGATGGTCGAGAAGAACAGCTGCGCACCGGGTGCGGCAAGCTCGGCGCAGGCGGCGATGGTAGAGCCGATGTCGGGCACGTGCTCGAGCATCTCCAGGCAGGTCACCACCTGGTATTGGCCAGGGCGCTCTGCTGCCAGCGCCTCAGCCGTGGATTCCAGGTATTCCACCTGAACGCCTGCTTCCATGGCATGCAGGCGGGCCACAGACAGTGGGCTGCCGGCCATGTCCATGCCCGTCACGAGCGCACCGGCTTCGGCCATGGACTCCGCCAGAATACCGCCGCCACAGCCCACATCGACAGCCCTGGCGTTCGGCAGGTCGGCGCGCTCGGCAATAAAGGCCAGGCGACTCGGGTTGATGTCGTGCAGCGGCTTGAAGTCGCCTTCCGGGTCCCACCAGCGATGGGCCAGGGCCTCGAACTTCTGGATCTCTGCCTGGTCGACGTTGCTCATTGCGGTCGAATCCTCTGCTGCCAGCTTCTCGCGGCGTGCAGGATCTCCTGCTCATCCATCCGGGTCAGGGTGCCCGCATCGAGCAGGCACTCACCGTTCACCCAAACGTGGCTGACCGAGTTGCCGGACGAGGTGTGCAGCACCTGGGCCACCGGGTCGTAGAGGGGCTGGTGGCGAATGGCCTGCATGTCCAGGGCGATCAGATCGGCGGCCTTTCCGGGTTCCAGACTGCCCGTTTGCCCGGCCCGACCGAGCGCGGTGGCGCCGCCCAGGGTGGCCATGTGCAGCGCGTCGTGGGCGGGCAGAGCAGCGGCATTCGATTGCTCGAGCTTGGCCAGCAGCGAAGCCAGTCGGGCTTCCGCCAGCAGATCGAGCACGTTGTTCGATGCCGCACCGTCGGTGCCCAGGCAGACGTTGATGCCTGCCTGGCGCAGATCGGTCACCGGGCTGATGCCGCTGGCCAGCTTGGCGTTTGATGTGGGGCAGTGCACTACCTGCACGTTGGTCTCGGCGAACAGCTCGATTTCATCCGGCGTGATCTGAGTCACGTGCACGGCCTGCAGGCGTGGGCCCAGGAGACCGCGATCGTAAAGATGGCGGATGCCGGAGGTGCCGTAGCGACTCTGGTTTTCGGCGAGCTCAGCGGCGTTCTCGTGCAGATGGATGTGGATGTTGGCATCCAGCTCCTCGGAGTACATGAGGATCTTTTCGAGGTCCGGCTCGGTGACGCTGTAGACCGCGTGCGGTCCGAATGCGATGTCGACAAAGGGGTCGTTCCGGTACTGATCGTAGAGGCCCAGGCCCTTGTGGAAGCCTTCTTCGCTGTCCCGGCTCCAGGCGTTCGGGAACTCGATGACAGGAAAGGCGATCTGAGCCCGCATGCCGGCCCGTTTTACCTCTTCGGCGCCGATCTCCGGGAAGTAGTACATGTCTGCGAAGCAGGTGATGCCCGCCCGGATCATCTCTGCCATGGCGATTCGGATGCCGTCCCGGCAGAAGGCTTCGTCCACCCATCTCGCTTCCAGTGGCCAGATCTGCTCGGTGAGCCAGGCCTGCAAGGGCGCGTCTTCGCTCGAACCACGCAGCAGTGTCATGGCGGAGTGGCCGTGGGCGTTGATGAGCCCGGGCATCAGCACGTGGTGGTCGAGGTTCAGCTGCTCCGCCTCGGGATGACGCTCTGCGAGTGCCTGGCCGGCACCGACTTCCAGAATGGTGCCATCGGCTATGGCTACGGCACCATCCCTGATCATGTCGCCGCTATCGCCAACCGGAGCTGTGTTGTCTGCTGCTTCGCCGTCCGGGCGGCTGGAAAAAGGCAGCACCCACGGCGCGCGGATGACCCGCTCGGCGCTGCCGGCCGGCGGTGATTGAGGGCTCGATTGCGGCATGGCGCGGAGTATACCGGAAGTGGCAAAGAGTACGTTTCGACCGCTTCTTCGTGCTAAAATTCGTTGTTTTTTCCAGTCCGGTCGCAGGGGATTCCCAAGGGGATACTTCAGGGAACGCTTAAGGGGATTCTTGAGGGAACTCTCTTAAGGAAAAAAGCGGAACAGGAACCCCCGCGCACCGCCGGCACACGCACTAGTTGCAAATAGTTGAGTCCACTTATCTATGTCTGAATTGGAGCCTGATCAGGCGTCCGGGGATGAGCCTGAAGGTCCGCAGGGGCCTGATGGCGAAGGCCCAGGCGGCGACGGTCCTGCGAGCGGCGGCCCCGGCGGTCGCGACATCCTCCCGGTAAACATCGAAGACGAGCTCCGGCAGTCGTACCTCGACTACGCCATGAGCGTCATCGTCGGCAGGGCTCTGCCGGATGTGCGCGACGGCCTGAAGCCCGTGCATCGGCGCGTGCTGTTCACGATGAACGAGCTCAACAACACCTTTAACCGGCCCTACATGAAGTCTGCCCGGGTGGTGGGCGATGTGATGGGTAAATACCACCCGCACGGCGACTCCGCCATCTACGACACCCTGGTGCGGATGGCCCAGGACTTCGCCATGCGCTACATGCTGGTGGACGGGCAGGGCAACTTCGGTTCGATCGACGGTGACCGGGCGGCGGCCATGCGCTATACCGAAGCGCGGATGAGCCGGATGGCGTCCGAGCTGCTGGCGGATCTGGACAAGGAAACCGTCGAGTTCGTTCCCAATTACGACGAAACCCTGTCCATGCCGGCCGTGCTGCCGACACGACTGCCGAACCTGCTGGTGAACGGCAGCTCCGGCATCGCCGTGGGCATGGCCACCAACATTCCACCGCACAACCTGTCCGAAGTGATCGACGGCTGTCTGGCGCTGCTGGACGACCCGGAGCTCACCGTGGATGGCCTGATGGAATACATCCAGGGTCCGGACTTCCCCACCGCCGGGATCATCAACGGTCGGGCCGGTATCGTGCAGGCTTACCGCACGGGCCGTGGCCGCATCTACGTGCGCGCCCGGGCGGAAGTCATTCCGAACGAGAAGACCAACAAAGACACCATCATCATCACGGAGATCCCGTATCAGCTGAACAAGGCGCGCCTGATCGAAAAGATCGCCGAGCTGGTGAAGGACAAGAAGATCGAAGGGATCACCGAGCTCCGGGACGAATCGGATAAGGATGGCCTGCGGATCGTCATCGAGCTGCGCCGTGGCGAGTCCGGCGAAGTGGTGCTGAACAACCTCTACGCCCAGACCCAGCTGCAGTCGGTGTTCGGCATCAACTGCGTAGCGCTCGTGGACGATCAACCGCGGGTACTGAACCTGAAGCAGATGCTGGAAGCGTTCGTTCAGCATCGTCGCGATGTGATCACCCGGCGCACCATCTATCTGCTGCGCAGAGCCCGACAGCGCGGCCACATCCTGGAAGGCCAGGCCGTCGCGCTGGCCAACATTGATACGGTGATCGAGTTGATCAAGGCCTCGCCAGCCAGCGCGGAAGCCCGCGAGGCGCTGATGGGCCGCGGCTGGGCGGGTGAAGGCGTGGCGGAGCTGCTGGCGCGCGCCGGCAGCGATGCCTGCCGTCCGGAAGATCTCGCCGATGAGTTCGGCTTCCGGGAAGGTCTTTACTACCTCTCCGAAGCCCAGGCCCAGGCCATTCTCGAGCTGCGGCTGAATCGTTTGACCGCGCTCGAACAGGATAAGCTGATCGAAGACTACCAGGGCATTGTCGATGAGATCGCCGACCTCCAGGACATCCTGGACTCGGAAGAGCGCCTGGTCACCGTGCTGCGCGATGAGCTCGGCGAAGTTCGCGAGACCTATGGCGACGAGCGGCGCACGGTGATTCTCTCCACTCAGGAAGATCTCTCGGTCGAAGACCTCATTACCGAGGAAGACCTGGTGGTGACCATCTCGCACCAGGGCTACGCCAAGACGCAGCCGCTGGACAGCTATCAGGCGCAGAAGCGCGGCGGCCGCGGGCGTGCGGCCACAGCGGTGAAAGACGAAGATTTCGTCGAGCACCTGCTCATCGCCAACAGCCACGACACGGTGCTCTGCTTCTCGGATCAGGGCAAAGTCTACTGGCTGAAGGTCTATCAGATTCCGCAGGCGAGCCGGGGCGCGAAAGGTCGCCCGTTGGTGAACATGTTACCGCTCGATGCGGAAGAACGGATCACCACCATTCTGCCGATCAAGGACTACGACGCCGATCACTTCATCTTCATGGCCACCGCCAACGGCACGGTCAAGAAGACGCCCCTGGAGCAGTTCAGCCGGCCGCGAACCTCCGGACTGATCGCGCTCGAGCTGGAAGAGGGCAACACGCTGATCGGTGCCGCGCTCACTGACGGCGCCAGCGATGTGTTACTGACAGCCAGCTCCGGCAAAGCCGTCCGCTTCAAGGAGTCGGACGTGCGTGCCATGGGCCGCACGGCTCGCGGTGTGCGCGGCATCAAGCTGACAGGCAGCCAGCAGGTCATTTCGCTGATTATCCCGCAGGAAGGCGGCTACGTGCTGACGGCCAGCGAAAACGGCTTCGGCAAGCGCACGGAAATCACCGAGTTCCCGGTCAAGGGTCGTGGCACTCAGGGCGTGATTGCCATCCAGATTTCTGATCGAAACGGGGCCGTGGTTGGTGCCGTGCAGGTGTTCTCCGGTGAGGAGCTGATGCTGATCAGCAACATGGGCACCCTGGTCCGCACGGGCGTGGACGAAGTCTCCTCTCAAGGCCGCAACACCCAGGGCGTGCGCCTGATCAATCTGCGTGGCGATGAGAAACTCGTCGGCGTGGAGCGGATCGTGGAGCAGGACGAAGATGCCGCTGGTGAGGACGGCGACGCTGGAGAAGACGAATGACCCGTGTGCACAACTTCTCTGCGGGTCCCGCCGCGTTGCCAGCCTCCGTGTTGGAACGTGCCAGCGCCGAGATGCTCGATTATGCGGGCACGGGTATGTCTGTGATGGAGATGAGTCATCGTTCCAAGGCATTCATCGATATCGCCGAGCGGGCGGAGGCGGATCTGATCGAGCTGCTCGGTGTGCCCGACGATTACAAAGTGCTCTTCCTGCAGGGCGGCGCCACCACCCAGTTCGCCATGGTGCCGATGAACCTGCTCGACGGCGCGGTCCGGGCCGACTATGTGAACACCGGTTCCTGGTCCAAGAAGGCCATCAAAGAAGCGGGCAAGTACTGCGATGTGAACGTGGCGGCGAGCTCGGAAGACACCAGCTTCGACCGGGTGCCGGCCTTTTCGGATTGGGCCCTGTCCTCGGATGCCGCCTATCTGCATCTGTGTTCAAACGAGACCATCGGCGGCGTGCAGTTCAACGATCTGCCGGAGGGTCTGAGCTGTCCTATCGTTGCGGACATGTCCTCGGACATTCTCTCCCGGCCCATCGACGTGAGCCGTTATGGCCTCATCTACGCCGGCGCTCAGAAGAATATCGGCCCGGCAGGCCTGACGGTGGTCATCATCCGCAAAGACCTGATCGGCAAAGCCGGCAGCAGCGTGCCGAGCATGCTGGACTACGCCGTGCACGCGGAAGCGGATTCCATGTCGAATACGCCGCCCACCTATGCCTGGTACCTGGCGGGTCTGGTGTTCGACTGGTTGAAGGGTCAGGGCGGCCTTGCCGGCATTGCCGAGATCAATGCGCGCAAAGCAGGCAAGCTCTACGGCGCCATCGATGCGAGCAATTTCTACAGCTCGCCGGTGGCGGTGGAAGACCGTTCCCGGATGAACGTTCCGTTCACCCTGCCGGATCCGGAGATGGATGGCGATTTCCTGGCCCAGGCGGAAACCCGTGGGCTGACCAACCTGAAAGGGCACCGCAGCGTCGGTGGCATGCGGGCAAGCATCTACAACGCGGTCCCCGAAGCAGCGGTGGATGCGCTGGTGGCATTCATGGCCGAGTTCGAGAATGAGCGCGGCTGATCCCAAGAAGCTCGATACCCTGGAGGCGGTCCGGGATCGGATCGATGCCATCGACCAGGATCTGACCCGGCTCCTGAATGAGCGGGCAGCCTGTGCGCTGCGCGTGGGTGAGATCAAGCAGGCCGATCCGAGCGGCGAGCCGCCGGTCTTCTATCGCCCCGAGCGGGAAGCCCAGATCCTGGCGCGGATCCAGGCGGATAATCCGGGCCCCCTCACCGATGAGGACCTGGCCAGGCTGTTCCGGGAGGTGATTTCCTGCTGCCTGAATCTCGAGCAGCCGCTCACCATCGCCTATCTCGGCCCGGCGGGCACCTACACCGAATCGGCGGCGATCAAGCAGTTCGGGCACTTCGCCCGGACCCGCTCCATGACGTCCATCGACGAGGTTTTCCGTGAGGTGGAATCCGATGGCGTGCATTACGGGGTGGTGCCGGTGGAGAACTCCACGGAAGGCATGGTGAACCACACGCTCGATTGCTTCATGGATTCGACCTTGAACATCTGCGCCGAGGTGGAGCTGCCCATCCATCACGCGCTCATGGTCAATATTTCTTTGCAACAGGAGGGTGATGGCAGCGAGATCGAAGAGATCGTCTCTCACTCCCAGTCGCTCGCCCAGTGCCGCAGCTGGCTCGACGGCCACTATCCGGGGGTCAAGCGAACGCCCGTGAACAGCAACGCCGAGGCAGCCCGTCTGGTGGCGGATGACACAGCCGGCAGGCTTGCCGCCATCGCCGGGGAGATGGCCGCGGAGCGCTACGGGCTGCGCATGCTCGCCAGCAACATCGAAGATCACGCGGAAAACAAGACCCGTTTCCTGGTGATCGGCAAGCAGAAGGTCGGGCCGAGCGGCCGTGACAAGACTTCGCTGCTGGTCTCCACCCGCAACGAGCCTGGCGCTCTGTATCAGGTGCTGGGGCCGTTCCACAACCACGGCATCAGCCTGTCCCGGATTGAAACGCGTCCGGCGAAGTCCGGCTCCTGGTCTTACGTCTTCTTCATCGACTTCGACGGTCATCAGAGCGATCCGGCGATCCAGGCCGTGCTGGCCGAGGTGGCGGACGTTGCGATGGAAGTGCGGCCGCTCGGTTCCTACCCGCAAGCCGTCGTCTGATCCGGATCCGGACAAAACCATGACTAATCTCAAAGGTCCCGTTCATCCCGGTATTGCCGGACTGACCCCGTATCAGACCGGTAAGCCCATCGAGGAGCTGACCCGAGAGCTCGGCATCACGGACGTGATCAAGCTCGCAAGCAACGAAAATCCACGCGGTCCAGGCCCGCTGGTACTGGAACGGCTGGCCGGCGCTGCCGAGGAGTTGTCCCGCTATCCGGATGGCGGCGGCTATATGCTCAAGCAAACGCTCGCCAGCACCCTCGATGTCGCAGCGGAGCGAATTACGCTCGGCAATGGCTCAAACGACGTGCTTGATCTGGCTGGTCGCATCTCGCTTACGCCGGGCGCCGAGGTGATGGTCACGGAGCACGCCTTCGTGGTGTACCGTCTTGTTACGGCGAGCTGCGGCGCGACCCTGGTGGAGGTGCCGGCGCGGGACTACGGCGCGGATCTCGAGGCCATGAAGGCGGCGATCACCGAGAAGACGGCGCTCGTGTTCCTCGCGAACCCGAACAACCCTACCGGGACCTGGGTGACAGAGTCCGCCCTCGTCGATTTTCTCGAGGCGGTTCCGGAGCGGGTCTGGGTGGTGCTGGATGAAGCCTATTTCGAGTACGTGGAAGACTCGGACTACCCGAACGGCCTGAAGCTGGTCGACCGCTATCCGAATCTGATCCTCACCCGTACCTTTTCCAAGATTCACGCCCTGGCTGCGCTCAGAATCGGCTATGCGGTCTCCTCCGAAGGCGTGGCGGACCTCATGAACCGGGCCCGACAGCCGTTCAACGTGAATGCTCTGGCCATGGCCGCGGCACAAGCCGCGCTGGCCGATCAGGAGTTCATCTCCACCTCCCGGCAGATGAATCGGGACGGCAAAGCCGCACTGGCTGCCGGCTTCGAGCGGCTCGGACTCGAGTTCATCCCCTCGGCGGGCAATTTCGTGGCCGTCGCCGTGCCCGACGCGGCCGGGATGTATCAGGCACTGCTTCACGAAGGCGTCATCGTCCGACCCATTGCCGAGTATGGGCTGGCCGATCACCTGCGGGTGAGCGTCGGTCTGCCTGAAGAGAACGAGCGCTTCCTCGACACCCTGGAGCGGCTGCTCGCCGGGAACTGACGCTTGGCCGGCACAGAACTCACCGTGGTTGGGATGGGCATGATTGGCGCATCCTTTGCCACTGCACTGCGACCCCGATTCGACCGGATCAGCATGCTGGAGCCGGATGACGGCCATGCCGGGCACGCGCTCTCGACCGGCCAGGCAGACGAGCGGGTCGAGGCCGTCCCGGAGCATGCAGACGCGGTGCTGCTGGCCTGCCCGAGCGATCAGATCGCGGGCTGGGTGGTTCGCCTGGCGGCGCATCCGGGCCTGGTACTCGATACGGGCAGCGTAAAAGGCGCACTGGTGCGGGAAGTCCGCAATGCGCTCGGCCATCTGCCGACCAACTGGGTGCCCTGCCATCCCATTGCCGGTCTGGAGCGGACAGGGCCGGCGGTGGCGGATGGCGATCTGTTTCGAGATCGAAAAGTCATTCTCACGCCTGGGCCGGATGTGGCTGCCGCCGATCGCGAGCGAGTGGCCGACTGGTGGCGGTCGGCTGGCGCCCTCGTCGAGCAGATGGACCCGGAAGAGCATGATCAGGTCTATGCCCGCACCAGCCACCTGCCACATCTCCTGGCCTTCGCCTACCTGCTGGGTATCGAGGAAGACGACCTCGCCCACACCGGCGGCGGCTTCCGCGACTTCAGCCGGATCGGCGGTTCCGATCCGATCATGTGGTCCGGCGTTTTCGAACGGAACAGGCCGGCTCTGCTGGCCGCCCTGGATGGCTTCGAGCGCCATCTTGCCGACTTCCGGCAGGCCATCGAAGCCGGAGACATGGATCGATGCCGTAGCCTGATCGCTGCGGCCAGAGCCCGGCGAAGCGGAGGAAGCGACCCATGAGCGGCAAGGTTCCGGTGCTGACCATCGACGGCCCGAGTGGCTCCGGCAAAGGCACCATCGCGGCCCTGGTCGCGGAGCGGCTGGGCTGGGCGCTGCTCGACAGCGGCGCCCTGTACAGGATCGTGGCCGCGGTCGCCCTGGACCAGGATATGGATCTGGACGATGCGGATGCTCTGGCAGCCATGGCTGCAGGTCTCCAGATCGATTTCGATGAAGGCCGGGTGTTGGTGGACGGAGCCGACCTGACGGACGTCATCCGCACCGAGCCGGTCAGCCGGGCTTCCTCTCAGGTATCCGCCCACGGCCCCGTTCGGGCCGCTATTCTGGATCTGCAGCGCAGCATGCGGCGGTCACCCGGCCTGGTGGCGGACGGTCGCGACATGGGCACGGTGGTCTTCAAAGACGCGCCGCTGAAGATCTATCTGGACGCCAGCGCCGAAATTCGTGCGGAGCGTCGCTATAACCAGTTGAAAAACAAAGGCTTGGATGTTAGTTTCCGCGCCCTTCTCGCAAACCTCGAAGAGAGAGATGCGAGAGATAAAGCGCGCGCCGTCTCACCCCTGGTGCCGGCAGAAGACGCGCTGATCATCGACAGCACGAACCTCAGCATAGAGGAGGTGCTTGCCAAGGTGCTCAGCGAAGTTGAAGCCAGGCAGCTGAAAGGCCAATAAAGGCAAGTCGATATAGGCAAATAGAACTGACGGCGTATTGATAACCTCGACATGGTCCCGCCATGTCTACAAACAAGCACCGATCCAGCGGTGTCCCGA
>Ga0316194_10000709_pt1 | contig 22270 bp, 17 predicted proteins | sample CroRivsedime1_MG_FD_204936 | JGI IMG/M metagenome (GOLD analysis project Ga0316194, IMG submission 204936) | Coastal sediment microbial communities from Maine, United States - Cross River sediment 1 | ecosystem: Environmental > Aquatic > Marine > Coastal > Sediment | place: USA: Maine...
TCTGACCGGCGCCCACGAAGATCTCAGCTGCAGCGGCTGTCATCTGGCCGGCCAGCCTGCCGAACGGCAATCGAGAGCCTGTGCCGCCTGCCACCGAGCGGATGACATTCACGCCGGTCGTTTCGGACAGAACTGTGACCGCTGTCATCTGACCACCAGCTTCGAGGAGCTCAAAGATGACTTCTGATCTCAGGCCAGCCAGCGCAGCCCGGCTCGCGCTCCGCCTCCTCAGCCTAATTCTATTCGCGAGCACCGGCGCCATTGCCGCCGAAAGGGCCGACCACTTCCTGTATGGATTCGATCTGGACGGCGCGCACCGTGAAGTGCCTTGTGAATCCTGCCATGTCAGAGGGGTGTTCAAAGGGACACCGAAGGAATGCGGCTACTGCCACGACGGTACGGGCATCTATGCAAGCTCGTTCCGCTCGCTCAACCATCCCCTGACCACGGAAAACTGCGAGGCCTGCCACGTCACCGCCAACTGGGTGAGCACCGGCATCGTCGACCACGCGGAGGTCATCGGCAGCTGCCGGAGCTGTCACGACGGCAGAACGGCAGAAGGGCTGCCTCCAGGCCACATCCAGACCACCCAGGAGTGCGACGCCTGCCACAACGATCTCAGCTGGCAGGCCGCCCGCTTCGACCACGCCGGTATCACGGGCAATTGTGCGAGTTGTCATGATGGGCTGCAGGCTACCGGCAAGCATGCGCTGCACGTACCGAGCTCGAATGTGTGCGAAAACTGCCACACAACCATCGCCTGGATACCGGCTCTGTTCGACCACGCCGATATCACCGGCAACTGCGCCAGCTGCCACGACGGCGTTCAGGCCACCGGCAAATCGGCCATGCACATCCTCAGCACCAACGTCTGCGAGGATTGTCATAGCTCCGACTTCTGGTCGCCCGCGGTCAGCGTCGACCACCTGCAGGTCCTGGGTTCCTGCGCCACGTGCCACAATGGCGTCACCGCCACCGGAAAGCATCCGACCCACATTTCAAGCAGCGATACCTGCGACGACTGCCACACGACGAACGCCTGGCTGCCCGCAGTGTTCGACCACGGCAGCGTCAGCCCCGGCACCTGCAACAGTTGCCACGACGGACTTACCGCCACCGGGAAGCACGCCGGGCACCTGACCACCAATGCCTCCTGCGACGCCTGCCACAGCACCATTGCCTGGCTACCGGCGATTTTCGATCACGCGGATGTCACCCCCGGCACCTGCGCCGGCTGCCATGACGGTGTCACCGCCACAGGCGCCAACCCGGGCCACTTCATGAGCACGGCTTCCTGTGACTACTGCCACAGCACCACGTTCTGGACGCCGGACACCTTCACGCACAGCTCCCCCGCCTATCCCGGCGATCATGCCGGAAATCTGAGCTGCACGGATTGTCATGGCGGCAACTCCGAGACCGTGACCTGGACCGCTGCCGCCTACCAACCGGACTGCGCCGGCTGTCACGCCGGCGACTTCCGTTCCGGACCGCACAGGAAGCATGAAAACCCGGACGTCAACTACACCGTCGCCGAAATCCAGGACTGCACAGGCGCCTGTCACGTTTATTCTGACAGCACGCTCAGCAACATCCAGGAGTTCAGGCCCGGGCCCGAACACAGCGTGCGGAGCAGGGAGTGGTAGCCATGCGAGCCCTGCGAGCCCTGTTTTTTCTGCTCATGACCCTGGTGCCCGTCGTCCTGAACGCGGCGCCCCTCATTCGGGACGTGCACTACCAGGCTCAGGAACACCATGTCGATCTCCTGGTTCAGCTCGGACCCGCAGTCCGGATCCAGAGCTTCTCCGAAGACGAGAGCGGTCGGCGTCTGCAACTCTCTCTGGAGGCGGTAACGGCAGAGGCCAGCCGCGAATGGCGGTCTGCGGAGCTTCAGTTCGAGGAGAAGGATCGCCTGCTCAATACCGTCGCGGTCGAAGGCAGCGATCAGCGCGGCTATACCCTGACGCTCTCCTTCACCGCCCCCATCGTCGCCCAGCCACTGCCGCAGTTCGATCGCCATCAGATCCTGCTGAAGCTGGCGCCAAGAACCGAATACCGGGCGCTCAGCCGTGCCGAGCGGCACGGAAGCAGTGCGCCGTACGCCATCAACCTGCAGTCACGGCGGGAGAGCGTACCGACGCTCGATGACCTGCCTCCCGGTTTCGCCCGCACGCACACGCTCTATATCACGCGATTCCAACAGGACGGCGTGCTCTGGTTTCGACACCGACTGGGCTTTTTTGCCAATCAGGTCGAGGCGCAAAGCAACCTGAACATCCTCCGTCGCTACTATCCGGACGCCTGGCTGGACCAGGCCGGTGAGCGGGAGCAGCAATTCGCCGCGGCGTTCCGCATCAATCCGGAGCAGCTGGTCGGCGCGGGAGCCATGGCCGAGGGCAACGAGCAGGACGAAGACGAAACTGACGTACAGATGATGGTCCAACTCGCCACGCCGGCCAGTCTGGCCGCGGAAACCGCCCCGGACCCTGAGCCTGAACCCGTTGTCTGGCAGCGTAGAGAAGCCGTTGCCGACACCCCACCCGGCGAGAGCGAACGCCTGTTGAGCGAAGCCAGGCAAGCCTTCGAGACAGAGGATTTTCCGGTGGCCATCAGTCGCTACGGCGCCGTTGTGGAAGCGGGTGAGGAACCTTATCGGCAGACGGCTCTCGAGATGCTCGGCGTATCCCGCGAGCTCAATGATCAGGCGGCACACGCCAAGCGCTACTACGAGCTTTACCTCCAAGAATACGCAGGCACCGAAGGCGCCGAGAGAGTCACCCAGCGGCTGGCCGTACTCACTGCCTTCGACCAACCCCGATCGTCGGGCAGCACGCCTCAGACGATTGCCAGGCAGAGCGCCGACTGGCAGACGACTCTGCAGTTCTCCCAGTTTTATCAGCGCCACAGCCTGAAGGTGGATGGCCGGTCGACGGTGCCCATAGATGGCCTGTTCAACGACTTCAACCTGATGAGCCGCCGGTCTGGAGAGACGTTGGATCAGGAATTCCGCGTCACCACGAGCTATCTGGCCGACTTCACTGACAACGAGCGGCTGAAAGGACGCGAGCTGCAGATCAGCGCCGCCTACTGGGACGCATACGTGCAGAACCTGAACATGGGCCTGCGCATCGGTCGTCAGTCCAACTGGGAAACCGGAGCGCTGGGGCGGTTCGACGGCGCCGGGCTCACCTATCGGCCAACAGACAGTATCGGCGTCGGCTTGACGGGCGGCTTCCTGATCGATTCGTCTTTCGACAGCCCCAGCACCGATCGACCTTTCTTCGGTCTCTCCGGCGAGTACGTTTCAGATTCCGGCAACCTCGCCGTCAAACCCTTTTTCGTGCAGCAGTATGTGGACGGGATCGTCGACCGGCAGGCCCTGGGCATATCGGGTCAGTATTACACCGAGCGGATGATGCTGTTCTCCCTCATCGACTACGATCTGCACCACTCAGCACTCAATAACTTAACGCTAACCGGCAACTTCACGCTCGGTCGCTCACAGCTGAATGCTTCCTATGAGCACCGCATGAGCCCCTACCTGACCACCCGCAACGCACTCATGGGGCAGACCATCGAAGATCTCACCGAGCTGGAGGAATTCCTGCTCGACCTGTCTCTGGAAGAGATCGCCAGGGACCGAACTGCACAAAGCGATACTTTCCGGCTCGGCTGGAACCGACGGCTCGGTACCTGGACTTTCAGCGCAGACATCGTTGCCACCGATTTCTCCAGCACAGAAGCTTCCGCAGAAGTTGCCGGTCTGGAGCCGCACAAAACGCTCTACTCATCGTTCCAGATCCGCTCAGCTGATGTTTTCGGACGCGGCAGCTACTCCGGACTCATGCTGCGCGTCGCGGACTCGGACACCAGCGACACCACTTCGCTGTACTGGGACAACCGCTTTGCGCTGGGCGCCCGCTGGTTTCTGTATCCGCGAGTACGGGTGGACCTGCGCAGCTTCTCCCGCACGGGTGATGAACAGACAACCGTTCGCCCGACCTTGCGAGTCGACTATCGCCTGGGACGAAGGCTCCGATTCGAGCTGGAGTCCGGTTACGAATGGTCGTCGAGAGAGATGGCCGACCGGGATCTGGACATGACCGGATTCTTCATCCGCGCCGGATACCGGGCCAGCCTTTAGATCATCACCCGCACAACCTCAGGGCCGATACCAGATCGGTGAGGTCCAGGCCCGATCCTGAATGGTGGCGTGCATCGACGGATTGGGTGCGACTCCTGCCCGGATAGCATCCCAGGTGGACCAGCGACACTTCGGATTCTCCAGCACCCGCACATAGTAGAAAGCCCGCTGGGCCGGATCGAACGCCGGATCCTCCCAGAGGGTAAACATCTGCGACGCGCCGATATCTTCCGAAATCGCGCAGGTTTCCAGATCCACGGTGGCGCCGTTGTCCGGGCAACGATGATCCAGCGCGTTCACGGCTGTGCCGTCTGAGCAGGCTATGTCGTAGACCTGCTCTTTGGGCTCGCCGTTCTCTACCCAGCCTTTGATGATCTGCAGCCGATCGAGCGGCGCGCTGTCCGGATCCCGGGCTGCCCAGACAAGAAACTTTGGTGCCTGCTCGCCGGCTGCCGTCAGGTCCCCCCCCATGGGAACGCCGCGTTCGTAGCCCTGACTGACCGGATTGGTGCGCATCATCTCCTCATCGTAGTCATAGCCGCCGAAAAAGCGCACCCGGATGTGCGGTCCGCTGGTCGAGAAGGTTTCCTTGCGCCGGAAGGCGTCGAAGATCGCGGCACGGGTATTCGATTCTGCCCAGACACCGGCGAGGCCTGAGGCGCCCCAGTATTGAGACGATCCTTCTGCATACTGCGGATCGTCCGGCGGCGAGTCCGGCAGCGGGACCGAGCCACGTTGATGCGGCTCGATATCCGTCATCCCGGTTTTGCTCCAGTAGTTGTCCTCCTCGAACGAACCGGCGGCGTTGTGTGTATCCGAGGCTCCGATCACCCCGAACCGGTACGGGTTGAAGCCGCCTTCCTCTTCCATGAGCAGACCATTCAGATAGGCCTCGCGCACGTAGCTGCCTTGCGGGCGCGACGGCAGCTGGCTGGCCACCCTGAGCTCCATCAGCTCGAAGTCCGCCCACTCATCGTTCGGCGACAGCAGCGGATGGGTGTCCGAAGTGCCCTTCACCTGAGTGTTCTCCACCAAAGGCTCGTTGCGCATACGCTGCTCGGCGTAAGCCGCATCGATCGGCTCGCCGTCCCAGTTGGTTTTCTGGAACATCCAGCCGTCCGAGCCGTTCGAGTTGTGCGGGATAGCAATTGCGTCCATCCCCTTGTCGCGATTCCCGTCCATCCAGTCCCAGAGGTCTTCCGGGTTGAGCGAGTCGAGCCGGGGGAAAGGGGCGCTGGGCACCTCGGCGCTTCTGAAGATCACATTACGATGCAGGTTCTGGAACTCTGGCCCGGAGGAGGTGTATTCGTAGCCGACGAAGGTGGTGAAGTTACCCGGATCGTTGTGTCGCTCCGCGGCCTCAATGATCTCCTGCCAGGCGGATCTGGCCACGTCCCGATCATCCAGATCATCCTCACCACCCTCGGCGCCAAGCCGCTGCAGATGACCGATCACCGCGGCGAACGCGGCGGTGGATCCTTCCGGATCCACCGCACCGCGCACGGCATCGGCCAGCGAGTGCTCGACCCGGCCGTCCGCGATCTCCCGCATCATGCCGAGATAGAAGGCATGATCGGAAACCGCCAGAAAATCCAGCGGCTTCTTCATCTGCATCATGAATCCAGACGCGTGCGGGATTGCGGCGCCCTTGGCGAACTCGTAGGCGTCGTCCGGCGTGTTGCGTGTGCCCATGAGATAAGCGTCGAACGACAGAATGGTATGAATGTGGGTGTCGCCGAAATAGACGTCGTTGAGCGGGTTGCCCGACACCGCCTCGGGCTGGTCGGCCGGATCAGCCTCGGACGCCTCCGGCGGAGGCGCCGGCGGCTGGCTGGCCTGATCGCAGCCGCCCAGCAGCAGCAACCCAAGGCCGCCTGCAACAAGCCAGAATCGTGATCGCATACCCTTTCTCCGCGTCCCCTGGAACCAACATGGAAACGCACCAGGCCCATCGTTGTAAACTGTTACCGTCAAAGGGGAAAAGGGAGAACTCAAGATGGGGACTCGACCATACGTCCTGATGCTCGCGCTCGTGCTGTTGGCTGGCTGCGAACCGGGCACCGGGCAACAACCGGCCGAGCTGACGGTCGACGCAGATATCGAGGCCGCCGAGCTTGCTGCCCAGACAGACATGGCACCGCAACCGGCGCAGCGACTCATTCCAACAGAGCTGCATACGCGGCCGATCGCACCGTCGCGCAGCGCCGAACGTCAGGCACTGTTCGGCGATCTGCACATCCACACGAAATACAGCTTCGATGCCTTCGCCTTCGGCACTCTGGCCACCCCTTCGGATGCTTACCGCTTTGCCAAAGGCGAGGCCATCCCGCATCCGGCCGGTTTCGAGATGCAGCTACCGGCGCCGCTCGATTTCTACGGCGTCACCGATCACGCCATGTTCATGGGCGTGGTGCCGGCGGCGGCGGACACCAGCACGGCGTTCTCGAAACTTCCGATGTCCGAACCCTTCCACAATCTGAACCGGCCGGAAAACCTGACCATCGCCAGCGGCGCGGACCGGGGCCAGCGCTTCTCCACTTTCATTCCCAACGTGGTCCAGGGCCTGCAGGACGGTTCCATCAGCGTCGACATGCTCCACGACATCACCCGCAGCGCCTGGCAGGACAGCATCGAAGCCGCCGAAGCCCACAACGACCCTGGCAACTTCACCACCTTTGTGGCCTATGAATACACGAGCAGCACGGACGAACGCGGCAACCTGCACAGGAATGTGGTCTTCCGCAGCGGCGATCGGGTGCCGGAGATTCCGTTTTCACGCTTCCACTCCCAGAATCCGGAAGGCCTGTGGCGCTGGATGGACGCGCTCAGAGCCCAGGGCATCGACAGCGTCGCCATTCCGCACAACTCCAACGGTTCGAACGGCGCCATGTTCATGCTCACGGACTGGGCAGGCAAGCCGATGGACAGCGCCTACGCGGGACTGCGCATGCGCAACGAACCGCTGGTCGAGGTGACCCAGGTGAAAGGCACCTCCGACACCCACCCGCTCCTCTCGCCGAACGACGAATGGGCCGATTTTGAGATCATGCCCTATCGGGTCGCCACCACCCTGCCGAGCGAGGTGAACGGCAGCTATGTGCGCCAGGCCTATCTCCGGGGACTCGCCATGGAAGCCGAGATGGGCGCGAATCCTTATAAGTTCGGCCTGATTGGTTCATCGGATACCCACACCGGTGCCGGCTCCTTCGAGGAGGACAACTACTTCGCGAAGATCGGCCTGCTCGATTCCACTCCGGTGCTGCGCGGCTCTGTTCCCGTATCGGAGGAAGTCGCCGCGGCCACCGACGACGACGGCCTGCAGCAACAGCTGAAAGAGGTAGAAGGAGAGGTGTTCCGGGACGGCCAGCAGCAGTTCTGGGGCGCTTCCGGACTCGCAGCCGTCTGGGCCGAAGAGAACACCCGCGACTCGATCTTCGACGCGTTCAGGCGCAAAGAGACCTTCGCCACCAGTGGCCCGAGGCTCCGCGTTCGCTTTTTCGCCAGCCATGACTTTCCGGCCGATCTTACCGGGCAGGACGACTGGGTCGCCGAGGCCTACGCCAGCGGTGTGACGATGGGCGGCGACCTTTATCAAAGGGAGAACAGCGCGCCCCGTTTCGCCGTATGGGCTGCCCGGGATGCCATGAGCGCGCCACTGCAACGGCTGCAGGTGGTGAAGGGCTCACTGGTCGACGGCGAGATGGTGGAGTCCGTCTACGACGTATCCTGCTCCGATGGCGGCACCGTGGATCCGAGCACCCATCGTTGCCCGGACAATGGCGCCCGGGTTGACCTTGCTACCTGCGCCTACCCGAACGATGTGGGTTCGGGCGAGCTGGCAGCCACCTGGGAGGATCCGAGCTTCAACGCTAACGAACGGGCCTTCTACTACGTGCGCGCCCTGGAGAATCCAACCTGTCGCTGGTCCACCTGGGACGCCATCCGCAACGGCAGCAAACCCCGCGCGGACCTGCCCGCCACCATTCAGGAGCGGGTCTGGTCCTCGCCGATCTGGTACGTGCCGGAAGCCTGAGCTGTTAGAACCTGAACTGACAGAAAGAACCCGAGCTGACAAGGGAGTTCACCATGGCGAGATCGGAACATCACCCGGACGGCCTGATCCACTACAACCCGCAGCTGGCCTATCGGGGCTACACCCTGTTTTCCGCCGGCGGCGACAAAGCGCTGCTGATCGACATGGAAGGCCGGGTCGTGCACCGCTGGCGAAGCGCTCGCGGTATCACCAATCCGGAGCTGCTCCCGAACGGCAACCTGATCGCGCTGGCTTCACCTTCTGAGGAAGTGGAAGGTCAGCGGGGGCTGAACGGCCAGTCCGCCGCCTGCTTCGAGCTCGACTGGGAGGGCAACGAGGTCTGGGCGTATGAAGACCCCTGGATTCACCACGACTACGAGCGCCTGCCGAACGGCAACACGCTGCTGGTGAAGTGGGAACCGCTGCCGAAAGGTCTGGTCCGGCGTATCAAGGGCGGCTACAACGATCCGGAAGATGACCCGAAACACATGCTCGGCGACATGGTGCTCGAGGTCACCGCCGACGGCGAAATCGTCCGCACCTGGAAGTCCTGGGAGCACTTCGATCCGGCCACAGAGATCATCTGCCCGCTCGATCATCGGCTAGAGTGGAGTCACTGCAACTCCATTTCGGCGACGCCCACCGGCGACTGGCTCCTTAGCTTCCGGCGCATCAGCATGATCTGCGAGGTGCGCGCAAAGACAGGGAAGATCAAGTGGAAGTGGGCGGACGGCACCACAGCCCACCAGCACGACGTGAAGTATTCAGGGTCGGACACCATCACCATTTTCGATAATGGCGTGCATCGCAAAGGGGTCGAGTACTCCCGGGCGATCGAGATCGACGCGAAGACGAAGGACATCCGCTGGGAGTACACGGACGACCCGCCTTTCGCGTTCTATACGCTCATGGGGGGCAGTGCGGACGCGCTGCCGAACGGCAACGTGCTCATCTGCGAGACGTCGAAGGGTCAGTTCTTCGAGGTCACCCGGCGCAAGCAGGTGGTCTGGGAGTACATCAATCCGTTCTATGTCTACAACCCGAGGCTGGGTGGGCGCATGAACATGGTCTTCCGCTGTCACCGCTACGGACCGAACTACGGGGGCTTCGATGGCCGGGATCTGGATCCGGGGCGTTTTGCCAATCTCAACCGGCTTTACGAGGACGGCTGAGTCCGGCGACTAGCCGTCGGAGGGCTCGCCATCGAGGAAAGCCAGCGCCTCGTCCATTTCCTGCCAGGGCGGGTTTTCGTGGCCCATGCCGTCGATCACCATCAGCTTCACGTTCTCCACCCCGGCCTTCCGGTAGCGTCCGTGCACCCGTCGTGTCGGGCGCAACGCCTGGTCGTACTCGCCGGTGACAAAGACATAGCGATTGGCCTTCACCTGTTCGAGACGCTGCGGTTTCTTATCCCAGAATTCCACGCCACAGTTGTACACCGCGCCCTTGAAGAGGTGCGCGTGGTCTACCGCCACCATGCTCGCCATCTTGCCGCCACCGGACATCCCGGTCAGATAGATCCGCGACTGGTCAATCTGGTAGTCGGCGCCAATGAGGGTGGGCGCGATCACGGCATACAGCGCCCGGCGCTGCACGTGCACCTGGTTGCCGGACTTGTTGGCGCTCACCCAGATCAGATTGCGCGACTCCAGCACCCGTTCCCAGTTGTCGGGAATCCGCCCCGACTGTATCGGCGAGATGTACACGAGAAGCCCAGGCGGATCTGCCGGGTCGTAGCCCTCCGGCACATACACTTCCCAGCTCACCGGCCGGTCGAGCGCCACAATGGCCGTCAGGTCAGCGGCCCGTTCTTCACCCAGCACCTCGGCCAGCGTCCGCTGGATCTCGAAGGCACCGGTGGCTGGTGCAGCAGCCGCCTCAGCGGCTGAGGCGCTGACAGCGACCGCCAACAGGAAGCAGAGAACTTCTCGGAACATCCCCGAATTCTAAACCGGTTTGTCATTCTGACGTCCAGACGCCACCATCGGAGTCGGACGATGTGTTGCGGGATTAAGGCAGGGGGCACCATGACTGAGCAGATGCGGGACGAACACCCATTCGGCTTTCACACCCGAGCGGTGCATGCAGGCGCCAGACCGGATCCTGGCAATGGCGCACGCGCTTTGCCGATCTTCCAGACCACGAGCTACGTCTTCGAGGATTCCGAATCCGCCGCCGCTTACTTCAACCTGCAGGAGTACGGCAACACTTACGCCCGGATCATGAATCCGACCGTGGCGGCATTCGAGGAACGGCTGGCAAATCTGGATGGCGGTGTAGGGGCGGTGGCCTTCGCCAGCGGCCTGGCGGCCCAGTCCGCCGCTTTCTTCACCCTGCTCAATCCCGGCGATCATGTGGTGGCGTCGCAGGCCCTGTACGGGGGCTCGGTGACCCAGCTCAAGCATTTCCTGCGCAAGCTCTCCGTGCAGCTCACCTTCGTGGATCCCGACGATCCGGCCGCCTGGCGTGCTGCGCTCAAAGACAACACCAAGCTCCTGTTCGCCGAGACCATCGGCAACCCGGGCGGCAACGTGCTCGACATCGAAGCCGTCGCGGAGATCGCGCACGGGCACCAGACCCCGCTCATGGTCGACAACACTTTCGCCACGCCGTATCTCTGCCGACCGCTGGAGTGGGGCGCGGACATCGTCGTTTATTCCGCGACGAAGTTTCTCGGCGGCCACGGCACCAGCCTCGGCGGCGCGGTGATCGAATCCGGCCAGTTCGACTGGTCGAACGGCCGCTTTCCGGTGATCGCCGAGCCATCGCCCGCCTATCACGGGCTCGCTTTTCACGAGACCTTCGGCACCTTCGGCTACCTGATGAAGCTGCGCGCGGAAACGCTCCGCGACCTGGGCGCGGCGCTGTCGCCCTTCAACGCCTTTCTGCTGGCGCAGGGGCTGGAGACTTTGCCGCTGCGCATGCGCGCGCATGTGGCCAATGCGCAAACCGTTGCCCGGTATCTGGCCGACCACCCGCAGGTGCGCTCGGTGAGCTATCCCGGCCTGGCGGAGAGCCGCTACCAGCCGCTTGTGCAGAAGTACCTCCCGGGTGGTCCCGGCGCCGTGTTCTGCTTTGATCTGGCGGGTGGCCGTTCGGCCGGCGTGCGCTTCATCGAGCACCTGAATCTCTTCAGTCACCTGGCCAACGTGGGTGACGCCAAATCCCTGGTGATCCATCCGGCCACCACCACCCACCGACAGCTGTCCGATGAGGAGCTCCAGGCCGCCGGCATCGGCCCAGGCACCATTCGCCTCTCCATCGGTATCGAGGACGCCAGCGATCTGATCTGGGATCTGGAGCAGGGCTTTGCCGCCGCAGGAGAAGACGAATGAATCTGGCTGATCATCAGGATCCCGAGACCATTCAGCGCGCTCTGCAGCAGAAGCGGGTTGCCGTGGTGGGCATGTCCGGCAACGAGCTGCGGGCCAGCAACTTCGTCGGCTTCTACCTCAAGCGGCACGGCTATGAGGTGGTGCCAGTGAATCCCCGTGAAACGGAGATCTATGGCCTGAGATCTTACCCGGACCTCGAGGCGATCCCCGAGCCGGTTGGCGTGGTGGACGTTTTCCGGGATCCGGCAGCCGTACCGGACATCGCCCGCCAGGCGGTTGCCATCGGGGCCAGGTTTCTCTGGCTGCAATTCGGCGTGATCAGCGAAGAAGGCATCGAAATTGCCCTTTCCGGCGGCATGGAGGTGATCGTCGACAAGTGCATCAAGATCGAGCACGCCCGCTATCGTGGCCGCATGCACTGGCTGGGCTTCAACAGCGGCACGGTCAGCGCCCGACGCAATCTTCCTGACTGATCCGCCCGGAAAAACCCGCAAAACACGGGGTTTTTCCGGGTTCTGCCACTTCCAGGCCGGGATTCACAGCTTATCCACAAGCGGTGACAGCGCCTGCGACCTAGCATCTCCTCACCCCAAATAGACGTACCGGACACCTAGATCCGGCAAGCAGTACCCCATGATCGGCTCCCACTTCCCCCCAGAAGCCGAGGAGAGCCGGCACGATTCGCGTCCAGCGGGCGCGCGTCGTGTCTGTTTTTCTCTTTCCCGCAGCGGCAAGCTGCCAATCGCCATCGCTCTGACCGCCTCGCTCGCCGCCTGCACGGGCGAGGTCAGCACCCGTCCGTCGGGAGAGCTCGGACCTCGCACCCTGAGCGGCTACGTCGGCAGCCCCTCGCTGACGGACGCCACCGTGACCCTGCGTATCGATGATGGCGTCAGCACCATCTCTGCCCGTTCCGACGATCAGGCCAGCTACTCAATGACCGTGGACAAGTCTTTGGGACTGCCTGTCGAAGTCCAGGTGGAGGGGGGCACCGACCTTCTCACGGGCGAAGCCAATGACAGCGTCCTCTCAGCCCTGTCCTTCGACGAAAACACGAATTCACTGAGCGTCAGCCATCTTTCCAGCCTGGCCATGCGCATGGCCAGCTGCCGAGGCACACCGGACGAGACGGCGCTCGCGGATGCCTGGCGCCGGATTCAGAATCGCAGCGGGATGACCGCCCTGCCCGATTCGCCCGAGCTCACGACCAGCGCGCAGGCAGCCATCATGCGGGCCGACCTGATCCTGGAAGAAAGCATCGATCGAACCCGCCTTGCGCTTGCTGGCGTGGAAACGCTGAATGCCGGAGACGTGCTCGATGCGATTGCCTGCGACCTGGCCGACGATGACCGGCTGAACGGGAGCAACGCAGAAGTGGACGTGCGGCGCCTTGTCACGTTCCGCGCTGCGGAGGCCGCGGTGATTCTGGAATTCGTGGCCGATACACCGTACCTGGCTGGCGCGCCGGCAAGCAGCGCCATCAACGCGTTGCTGAGACAGGTCAGCGAAGATTCGAATGCCGACCTCGCGGCGCTACCGGTGCAGCCGGCACTGATCGCTGCCGCGGAGCGGCACCTGATTCTCCTGCAGACCGAATTCCCGGATGCGATGTGGGTCGACCTTCTGCTGAGTCTCTTTTCAGGCAACCCGGAAGCGGCTGTGACCGAGACGCTCACCGCCAGCCATCTGATCCGCCTCTGGGCGCTGCCGGAGCAGGTCGCGCTCACAGATACCGGCACCATCGACCGCCTGCAGGCAGCCGCCGCAGGGCAAACCAGCTCCCGTCTGCCTATTGTCGCGTTGTCCGCAGACCCGGCTTCGGTGAGTGAGGGCGAAACCAGTCGCCTTTCCTGGGCAGCCAGCGATGCGGATCTCTGCATCGCATCTGGTGCCTGGTCTGGCAATCGAGCCGTGCAGGGCGCGGCAACCACATCCCCACTGAACACCTCGGCGGAATTCCGACTCGCCTGCATCGGCCTTGCCGGCCTGGCGGAAGCGGTCGCCCAGGTGGCTGTGGTCGACGCTGCCGAGCGCCCGCTGATCAGTCTTTCCGCAGACAGTCCGGGCGTCGTCGAAGGCAACGCCACGATACTGCGCTGGACATCCAGCAACGCCACCGCCTGCCGGGCATCCGGGGCCTGGTCCGGAAGCGTACCGGTGGTCGGCGCTCGAACCACCGGCACACTTTCCGACACCTCAGACTTCAGTCTGACCTGCACCGGCCCGGGCGGCAGCGACGCCGCGACGCTGCGGATCACGGTGACGCCCGCGCCGGAGCCTGATCCAGGCCCAGACCCAGATCCAGACCCAGATCCAGGCCCAGACCCAGGCCCAGACCCAGACCCGGATCCAGGCCCAGAACCCGGCCCCGATCCAGAACCGGAGCCCGCACCCACGGTTCAGCTTGCTGCCAACAGCACGCTGATCGACGCCGGCGGCACCGCAACGCTCAGCTGGACTTCCAGCAACGCCACGCAGTGCACGGCCAGCGGCGGCTGGTCCGGTAATCGGAGTACCGGCGGATCCGCCCAGGTCGGGCCCATTAGCGCCCAGACCACATACTCACTGAGCTGCAGCGGCGCAGGCGGCACCAGCCTCGCCATGGTGGCGCTCCGCGTGAACGGCGTAATGACCCTCACCTGGGTGGCGCCCACAGAAAACGTGGACGGTACGCCGCTCACGGATCTGGCGGGCTACCGGGTCTACTACGGCACCAGTTCCCGCGGCTACGGTGATCCGGTGGCAGTGGCCAACCCCACGCAATCCAGCGTCGAGATCCCGGCGCCCTCCGGGGACTACTACGTGGCCATGACGGCGCTGGATGCGGAAGGCAACGAAAGTGCCTATTCCAATGAGGTACTGAAGACGGTGCCCTGAGTTCGCGGCAGTATCTCGGCGCCAGGCGGTATCGGACAGGGACGTCCGACGGCGCCGCAGATTCTGTCCGGATTGTCATGAACTGATCGTTCGTCCCTGGTATCCTGCCTCGGTATTTGTAAGGAATTTGTATGCCGGCGGCTTAGTCAGGGGACGCAGGAAAACGCGCCGGCGAACGATCAGCGATCTATGAGTTTGCAGTTTGGGGTGTCTTACATGGGCGGCGATTACCAGTACGTTCGCGTGCGTCGCTGGCCGTTCAGCATCGGTCGAAACCCGGCGAACGATCTCTGCCTGGCAAATTCCACCCACATCTCCCGTCGCCACGCCCGGGTCTTCAAGGAAACGGACGGCTATCATCTGATCGCCCAGGGCACCAACCCCACCTTTCTCAACGGTGCGCCCGTCACCCCGGACGAACCCGTCCTCATCCGGCCGGGTGATCGGATTGAGCTGCCCGACTACCTCTTAGAGGTGCGCGACACCCGGGAAAACGAAGCCGCAGATGCCACCATCAACGTGGAACAGGTCAGCAACAGTCTGATCATTATCCGCCGCGTGGCTTCCGCCATTGGCTCCAGCAGCTGGACCGTAGAATCCATCCACGACTGGCTCACCGGCGGACGTCAGAGTGCCGTCCCGCGGGAAATCTGGGTTCGTCACCAGCAGGTTGCCCTGTGTCTGCCCGGCAGGATCAGCCTCACCCAGCTCGAGCAACGGCTGGCCCTGTTCGATGATCTGATCGCCCACCTGGATCCCCAGGCGTTGGAAATCGATCTCAACGATCCCGAGTCACCGATCTTCGCCGACTGACAGGCCGGCACTTCCGCTGTCTCCCTCATCCACCGCCAGCGTCAGTGAGCGGGTGGCGAACATCAGCCCGAACAGCCCGAGGAGCAGCACGGCCGTGCCCAACAGCAGGGCGAACGTTTCCAGCTTCAGCAACACATAGAGCACCCCATACAGGGCACCGATGATCACCGCGGTGAAGCCCATCAGCGATCTAGAGCCGGACAGACTCTGCACGTACCAGGCGATCATTGCGGTCAGCAGCACCGTCGCCAGACCGTACGCGAACCCGAACGGCAGGTGCTCGGACAGCGACAGCAGGGTCAGGTAGAAAAGCACCAGAGCGATACCCACCACACCGTACTGAACCGGATGGAAGCGGAAGCCGAGCGTCAGCTCGAAGCAGACGAAGGTGATGAAGGTGAGCGCGATGAAGAGCACACCGTACTTGATCGCCCGGTCCACGACCTTGTAGCCGGTCACCGGCTGAAACAAGCGAACGGACGCCAGCATGCTGGCTGGCGGTGATGACTCCGCCACGGCCAGCCAACTGTCCGGGAGATTCCGGGCCAGGTCGCTGATCGCCCACTGCGCGGTGAAGCCATCAGCCGCCACCCGGTAACGTTCCGGCAGGTACTCGCCGCTGAAGCTCGGATGCGGCCAGGTGGAGGCCATGTCGACCCGCGACTCGCCGCCTATCGGCGCCAAACCCAGCGCCCGGGTCCCTTTCAGCTCCAGTTCGAACTCGAAAGACCGCGGCTGGCTGCCATCGTAGCCGATAGCTGCAGCATGTATGCCATTGCCAAGCCACGGTTCCCCCGAGCCGGACTCGAATTCGAAGTGCGAGCCGGCAAGCGTCAGCTCGCTCACCCGACCAATCGCCCGGGTGTGGCTGATGCCGACGACCACCCTGGCCGCCTGCAGGTCCAATCGATCGAGAGAATCGATTCCGGATCGACGGTCGAGCGTCGGAAACTCACCGCTTACCCGAAGCACGGCGGTATAGACGGGCACCTCATAAAGAGCCCGGCGGCGCATCTGATGATCGATCTGCACCGTCAGATTCAGACTCGATGGCAACACTACCCGACGCCCCCGTTTCACCACCCGGGATTGCTTGCCGTCCACGAGCTCGGTACCGCGAATCTCGATGGTTTCCGGGACGACGAGGTAGGGTCCGTTCAGCACCTGCTCGCCACCCCAGGCATCGGCCACATCGTTCAGTGTCCGCTCGAAGTAGGACTGTCGCTCCTCGGTGACGCCGTCCACAAAGGCAAGCGGGATGAACATGGCCAGCACCAGCAGACCGAGAACAACGAACCGCCCGGTGCCTCCGGCGCCTCTGCTTAACTCGAGCTTCATCGTCCCATCCTCCGCTCCCGCTGCCCGTACCAGGCCAGCGCGGCGTTGAGCGCCGCGGCGTCGAACTCAGGCCAGTGCAGATCAGGAAAGTACAGCTCCGCGAAAGCGCACTCCCAGAGCATGAAGTCGGACAGGCGCTGCTCCTTGCCGGTGCGGATGAGCAGATCCACGTCGGCAACGCCGCCGGCGCCGCCGAGGCGGGCAGCAAGCGCTTCCGTGCCGGCTTCTTCCGGCAGCGCTCGGGCCGCCGCAAAGATGGCATCCCGTGAAGAATAGTCGAAGGCAATGCGCAGGCGCCGCGTGCCGTTGGCGCTGGCCCGCTCGATCCCTTCAATGGCACGGAGCAGACTCTCCGGCAAGCGATCCTTGCGACCGATCACCTCCACCGCGATCCGCTCCCGAATGCAGCTCGAGGCGCAGCGCCGCAGCTGACTCTCCACCAGCTCGAGCAGGTGCTCCACCTCGAAACGACTGCGCTGCCAGTTCGCGGCACTGAAGCCGAACAGGGTCAGCGTCTCGATACCGGTTCTGCCGAGGGCGGGCAGCAAGGCCTCGAGTGTTCGGGCGCCAGCCCGATGGCCCGCCACATCAGGCAGGCCTCTGACTCTTGCCCAGCGCCTGTTGCCGTCCATGATGATGGCAACGTTTCGCGGCGCCGAACCCAGCGGAGCATACTTTTTCGGAGTACTTTGTATTTCAAAGTCTATGGGCAAAAAAAGGGCAGCATTTGAGCCGCCTGGGGCGCTCGCACCCCGCGGTCTGGTTGGCTTTCCATCGTTCATCGGTACTGTGCTCCTTGCCTGCTACTTGTCGCTGGTCGCCCGAATCAGGGCTTCCATGTGTTTGAGGTAACGCCCGAGCGCTGCCTGCCCGCTCCGGGTGATCTGATACTCCGTCTTCGGCACCCTGCCCTCGAAGATCTTCTCGCAACGGACGTAACCCGCGTCCTCGAGCTTGCGCGCGTGTACGCTCAGATTGCCATCGGTGGCGTCGAGCAGCTTCTTCAGCTCGCTGAAAGAAAGCCGTTCGCTTACCGCCAGGCTCGAGAGTATGCCCAGCCGCACCCGATCGTTGAGCAGCTTGTGAAAGCCGCTGCCGTCGTCGTCCGCGACAAAGCCGGAGATGGCTTCCAGCGAGCGACGCCTGGCTCCGGCCGCATCGACCTCGCCGGTCGCCGGCGGGCGTCCCGTTCGGGCCTGCTTACGAGGTGACTTACCCGCCATGATGCTTGTATACCTGATAGCCGAAGAACAGATGCAGCAGGCCAAAAGACAGGCCGAGCAGAACGTTGGACCAGCTCTCCGGTAGAGCCTGGGCGAAGCCGCCGACGATCAGGAAGCTGCCCCCCATGTGCATGACCGGTGGCACCGCGTAGGTACCCGCCGCCAGCACGCCGGCACCGTAGAGCATCATCCAGAGCCCGGGCAGCAGACCCACCTGGTCGCTCGGCAGAAGCGCTGCCGTCAGCACCACACCGACCAGCAGCGAGGGAATCAGGCAGAGCAGAAAGCGCCGGCCCGGATCGGCGAAGAAAGGCATCCCGTTCTTGCGCGCCTTGAGCGCGCAGGCAATCGCCCCGACGCCTCCAGCGACAAAAGCAGTTGCGATCCAGACCACCAGCTGCGCTGTGAGATCTGCCGAGCTGGCGCTCACGGCCATGGCCAGCAGCGCGATCAGGCCCATGGCCATGGCGCCGGCGCCGGAAACGGCAGAGACCCGTTCCGCCCGCTCCATCGCGCTGCGTATGAAACGCAGATTGTCTTCCGCCTGTTCCTGGATGTTTATGGGCATCTGAAGTACTTTATATTTCAAAGTACTGCCAGCCTACGCCGAAGTCTGCACCGCCGCAAGCATGGCTGGCCGTTTTAATACAAGGCTCACACAAACGAAGCTGGCGACAACCGGATCCAACGGTCACCGTCGCAGGTCGGAGATCAACGGCCTCGCTGATGCGGCGCGGTGAAGTCGAGCATGGGGCCCTTCGGCAGAATGCCGGGCGGCCGGGAGCCGTAGTAGATGCCTTTGATCGCGTTCAGGTCGACGGTCTCGGCAACCCGCGGCTGCTGATAGAGATCCCGGGTGTAGGGCCAGAGATGCTCGAAGTCGGTCAGGCGGTTCCGGTTGCAGCGGAACTGCCCGTGGTAGGCCGCATCGAAGCGGACGAGCGTCGCGAACAGCCGCCAGTCGGCCTCGGTGATCTCATCACCGCAGAGGTAGCGACGCTCGGCGAGTCGCGCATCGAGCCGGTCGAGCGCGTCGAACAGCACATCGAAGGCTTCATCGTAAGCGGCCTGGGTGCGGGCGAATCCGCAGCGGTAAACGCCGTTGTTCACCGCCGCGTAAATCCAATCGTTCAGCTCGTCGATCTCGGTCGCAAACGCTGCGGGGTAGTAGCGCGTCTGATCGACGCCGTCGAAATCGTCGAACGCCGAATCCAGCATGCGGATGATCTCGGCGGACTCGTTGTTGACGATGGTCTTCTGCTTCAGATCCCAGAGCACGGGTACCGTGCACCGACCTGTGAAGCCGGCATCGGCCGCCGTATAGACCTGATGGATGTGTGATGCGCCAAGGATGGGCTCCGGATCATCTTCCGGGTGCTCGAGGAAGGTCCAGCCTTCTCCGCCGGCAGCCGGTCGAGTGAAGGACATTCCGATCAGGTTGTCGAGCCGCTTAAGCGCCCGGTAGAGAATGGTGCGATAAGCCCATGGACAGCCGGCATTGACGAAAAGGTGATAGCGGCCGGCTTCCGCCGGGAATGCCGGGTCGCCAATGGCTGCCCGGTAAGGTGACTCCGGGCGGATGAACTCACCGCCGCTGCCTGTCCGCGGCCGATCTTCGTTCGTCCACTGCCCGTCGATCAGCATACCCATAGGCACCGCCTCCGATCATCTGTTCTGCTCATCTGTTCTGCTCGTCCGTTCTGCTCGTCCGTTCTGCTCACGGACGACGCGCTGCCAGCGCCTCGCGATAAGGCGTCATGTCCATGCCGAACACCCCATGTCGCGCTTCCACCGCGGCGATGGTGGCGTCTGTCCAGTAGTCGCTGTCCGGCTGCGGGAAACCGAGCACGGCCCGTTGCTCCAGGCTCGAGCCGGCAATCAGACGCTCGAGAAACTTGTTGCGCCGGTAGGCCTTCCAGGCCCAGCCGACATGCAGGGTGCTGATCCACTCGCAATCCGCGCGCCGGAACGTGATGTTCTGCACCAGCCGCAGCGTATCGGATTTCATCGGTGTGCCCCGGTGCCAGGTGTCGTGTCGATAAAACAGCACGTCACCCGGTTTGAAGGCGACATAACGCTCCCGCTCGTAGAGCCTGGCCCGCCAGTCGGCGAGCGCTGGCCGCTCGGTCGCGAAATACGCTTCCGCCTGCGCCTTATCGTTCACGTAGTCGAGATCGGCGATGCCGGGAGAGTCCACGATGGGCCAGCGGTAGGCCGGATCATCCGCGCCTTCTCTCGGCACCACCGCGGTCGGCCCGCCACACTCATCCACGTCCGAGAGGTAGACGATCATCTCCACCGCTTCGGGTCGATGCCATTCGGCCGGGTGGGCAAGGGTGTGGTTGGGGTAGTCCACGTGGATGCGCTGATCCATGTTGTCGAGGGCACCCGCAGATTTTTCCTTACGGCCGTACTTGGGCCAGAGATCGGACTGGCTGAGACGGAGATCGCTGATAGGTCGATCCAGCAGGGAGGCAACCGCACTCAACAGCCGCGGGTGCAGGGTGAGCGCATTGAGCTCGGGAATATTGCTCGGAAAAACCAGGTCGCTGCCGAAGTCGGCCGTCTCGCCTGCTGCCGCGGTACCCGGCGCCGGAAATCTCTCCGCCGCAGCATGGCGCAGGGCGTTGATGAGCGCTGCGTCGAAGATGCCGCTCACCAGCGCCCAACCCGCCTCCCGCCAGGAGGCGATCTGCTCACTGTGCAGCGGGCTGTCACCCGCTCGTGCAGAGGTCGCCTCGAGCCAGCGGTCGGCGGCTACGCCATTCATCCCGATGGCTCGCCATTGCCGTTCAGCATCCACCGAGCCTGCTCAGCATCCGGTATCAGCGCGGCAAAACGCGCCTCAAACGCGGCTTTCTGAGCATCCGTGAGTCCGCGCTCCCACTGGCCGCTCGAGCCGTTGGCGAAAAAATTCGTCTCGGCCTTCCACATGCCGCTGCCGGACTCTGGCGCAAACTGATCGGCCTTCGCCTTCATCGCCCCGAAGTCAGCCGCCGCCGCGTAGGCATCCAGCTGGGCATCGCTGAGCTCTGTGCCGGTCGCGGCAGCCATTCTCGCCACTGCGCTGCGAAGATCCCGCTTCATGTCCGAGTAGTGGAAGAGATGGACGTTCGGCAGATCCCGATACGGCCAGTACGTGTTCATGAAGTGACACAACGAATCCAGACAGGTCAGGTCCCAGACGCCGTCCGGCCGCTCCTTGTACAGCCATTCCTCGAAAGCATCCTGCCCGGATGGAAACACGGCCAGCGCCAGCTCCTGATCGTTCATGTTGTCCCGGTGATTGGAACCCGAGAAATAGGTGTCGCGCGGATCACGGAATATCACCAGGTAAGTGCATTCCTCGTGGTAGGGAATGCCATCGAGCGGCGTGTGAGTTTTCAGGTATCGACGATGGGTCTGAGCCTCCACCTGCGCCATACAGTCATCCAGCTCGCTGAACACCGCGTCTACCCAGGGCGAGACCACGCCAGGCTGATGCCCGTGATCAGGGCCGCCGAACACGAACATGGCACAGATGGCCTGGGTCCAGGTGGTGCCGCACTTCGGCGGCGTGCAGACGAAAATGTCGTCCGGACGATGTTTGAACGGCACCCAGCGGCGCGTGTCCGTGATCGGGCCGAGATAGTTCGATCCCTGCGGCGGTGCGTTGGCGGCCATAACTGTTCTCCTAAAGGCTGCTGAAGGTCCGGATCTCCCAGTCGGTGACCGTCCCTGCGAAGGTTTCCTGCTGCCACTTCCGGTCCTCGACGAAGTCCCCCACGAATCCTTCGCCGAGATGGGTTCTGGCAACCTCGGAGCCGGCGAATGCGGCGATGGCCGCGCTGAATTCGAGCGGAAATGGTGGCGCGCCGGTATCGGTCTCTGCCCAGCCGTTGCCGGTGAGCGGCGCCGGTGGTTCGATCTTCTCTTCGATGCCGAGCCGGCCGGCCAGGCATACGGCCAGCAACGCCAGATGCGGGCAGACGTCCGCGCCGGCAGGGCGCACCTCTACCCGGGCCGACCCTTTGCTCTGATTGCTCACCCGCAGCGCCACCGTGCGATTGTTGATCGACCAGGAGTTGTTCAGCGGCGTGAAAATTCCCGGAGCGTAGCGCTTGTAGGAATTGAGGTTCGGCGCCAGCAGCAGGAACAGCTCAGGCAGGTAGGTGAGCAGCCCGCCGATGAAGTGCCGCGCCGTGCCCGTCAGCCTGTGCTCGGCCTGCTCATCGAAGAAAACGCTCTCGCCGCTGCTTCGATCTTTCAGCGAGACGTTGATGTGGGCACCGCAGCCCTGATCTTTCTCACTCCGGCGCGCCATGAAGGACACATAGGCGTCGTGCTTCGCTGCGACGATCTTGGCCGCCGCCTTGTACAGACCCGCATTGTCGGCAATGCGCAGGCCGATGGCCGGCGCCATCCCCACCTCGAGGATATCGGTGAATTCAGCGTGGGCCGTCTCCAGCGGCAACCCCATCGTCTCGCAGCTCTCGAGCAGATCATCGATCAGTCCGGACTGACCGGC
>Ga0316194_10000711_pt1 | contig 22260 bp, 17 predicted proteins | sample CroRivsedime1_MG_FD_204936 | JGI IMG/M metagenome (GOLD analysis project Ga0316194, IMG submission 204936) | Coastal sediment microbial communities from Maine, United States - Cross River sediment 1 | ecosystem: Environmental > Aquatic > Marine > Coastal > Sediment | place: USA: Maine...
CTCAAAGAAGGCCAGGAGTGCCGTGTTGCGGAATTTGAGGGCGAGATAGTCGGCCACGGCGTGGTGACCTTCGGCGCCGGAGAGGCACATCTGCTCAACGTCTGCATACGACGGGAGTCCCAGGGTCAGGGTTTTGGCCGCGATCTGGTTCTGCACATGCTTGAACGCAGTCACGGTCTGGGCGCCAGCATGCTGTTCCTCGAGGTGCGTCCATCCAACCACATTGCCGGGAATCTATACGAGACCCTCGGTTTCAATGAGATCGGCGTTCGCCGTAACTACTATCCCGGGGACAGTGGCCATGAAGACGCCCGGGTGCTGGTGCTCGATCTGGACCAGTTTTTTGCTGCCTGAAGACGGCGTCACAAGTCTTTGCCACGTCGATGGTCACGACAGGTATAATGCCGCGCTTTTCTCAGTCTGCAGTCAACATGTCCCGCACCAGCCTCCTGCTTGAAGAAAGCGCGCGACGACGCACCTTCGCCATTATCTCGCACCCGGATGCGGGTAAAACCACAATGACTGAGAAACTGCTCCTTTTCGGTAATGCGATCAAACTGGCAGGGACCGTGAAAGCCCGAAAATCCGATCGCCATGCAACCTCGGACTGGATGGCAATGGAGCAGGAACGCGGCATTTCGGTGACGACGTCAGTCATGCAGTTTCCTTATCGGGATGCCGTGGTGAACCTGTTGGATACCCCCGGCCATGAAGACTTCTCAGAAGATACCTACCGTACTCTGACCGCCGTGGACTCTGCATTGATGGTGATTGATGGTGCCAAAGGTGTGGAACCGCGGACGATCAAACTGATGGAAGTCTGCCGGTTGCGTGATACTCCCATTGTTACTTTCATCAATAAGATGGACCGGGAAGTACGCGATCCTATCGAGGTGCTGGACGAGATTGAGGACATCCTGCAGATTCACTGTGCGCCAATGACCTGGCCAATTGGCATGGGGCGTAGATTCAAGGGTGTCTACGATCTGTATGCGGACAAGATCATCTGCTTCGCGCCGGGCCATGGTCACCACATTTTTCCTTACCCTGAGATTCAGGGGCTGGACAGCCCCGCGGCGAGAGAACTGCTTGCCGAAGACTACGAAACGTTCTGTGATGAGATTGAACTGGTTCGGGGCGCCACTAACGCTTTTTCTCGCGAAGATTTTCTTGGCGCGACCATGTCTCCCGTTTACTTCGGCACCGCTTTAGGGAACTTCGGTGTACGGCAGATGCTTGATGGCTTTGTGGATAATGCACCGCCCCCGCAGCCGCGGGAAGCGGAAGATCGTACCGTGATGCCGGATGAGTCAAAGCTGTCGGGTTTTGTCTTCAAGATCCAGGCGAATATGGATCCGCGACATCGCGACCGGATTGCGTTTCTGCGGGTATGCTCTGGTCACTACGAACATGGTATGAGAATGCGCCACGTGCGCCTGGGAAAAGACGTTAAGGTGACAGATGCCGTGACCTTTATGGCCGGTGACCGGGTTCAGGCTGAACAGGCGTATCCGGGAGACATCATTGGTCTGCATAACCACGGCACCATCCAGATCGGCGATGCGTTTTCCGAAGGTGAGCCGATCAAATTCAAAGGTGTACCCAATTTCGCACCGGAGCTGTTTCGACGGGTGCGGGTCAAAGACCCGCTGAAAACTAAACAGCTTGAGAAGGGTCTGGTGCAGCTTTCAGAAGAGGGTGCCAGTCAGGTATTCCGTCCGCTCACCCGTAACGATCTAATCGTCGGGGCGGTCGGAGTGCTGCAGTTTGACCTGGTCGCATACCGGCTACGTGACGAGTACCGGGCGGATTGCGTCTATGAAGATGCCAATGTCTATGCTGCCCGATGGGTGAACTGCGACGATCCGAAAATCTTCAGCGAGTTCAAAGCCAAGAGCGAAGAGCAACTGGCCATTGATGGTGGCGGATACCTGACGTATCTGGCGCCCAGCAGGGCTAATCTTGCGCTGGCTGAAGAGCGTTGGCCGGACGTTCGTTTTTCCAAGACGCGGGAACACTGAATGTGCGGCAGACGTTGCATCGCGAATGTGATCGTCTACTAGACTGATCTGAGACAACCGTGTGGTTTTGGATAGAGGCCCCGTATAGGATGCATGGTGTTATGAGTTCAATTCTTGTGTTCGACGATGATACTCAGCTACTCGACGTGATGAGCGAAATGCTCTGTCTCGAAGGGCACCAGGTCAGCGTCGCGGAAAATGGCCAGCAGGTGGTCGATCAGATGGATGATGCCCAGTTTGATCTGGTCACTGCAGACCTGATCTTGGCCGAAAAAGAGGGGCTCGAGACCATTGCCGACATTCGCAAGCGCAGCAGCCAGTTGCCGATTATTGCGATTTCTGGCGGTGGCCGTGTGGGTCCGATGGACTATCTCGAAACCGCAAGGTTCATCGGCGCAGGTGCCACCCTGGCGAAGCCCTTCGGTCGTCAGGAACTGATTGCCACGGTTGCCGATCTGCTCGCCAGCTGATGGCTGTGGCGCGCGGTACCGTCGAAAAAATGCTTGCGTCAGAATTCAGCAATCTGTCGGATGATGATTCTGACGGGGAACTGCAGGCCGCCTGTCTGGTGGCGCGCGTTCTTGCCGCTGACGTCAATGTCATTGAGATCCAACAGCAGTTAGAGCGTCTGGCTTCTGAGTGCACCTCACCCGAAGCTCCGTGGCGCTATCTTCACAGGCTGGGTTTCCAGGGTGGCAGCGGCTCGGCTCTGGCCGGTTCACGCCTGGACACCGTGCTCGCCCGTCGCTCGGGTTTACCCATCTCTTTAGGTGTTCTGCTTATTCACCTGGCCCGCACTCAGGGTCAGGAAAGCTGGGGAATCAATTTCCCTGGTCATTTCCTGGTGAAAGTTGCCGAAACGTTCGTTGACCCATACGAAATGACTGTCATCAGCGAAGCCGACTGTCTGGCCCGTTTAGCGCCCGACGCCCGCAGGGACGCATTTGCCCGTGCGCCCGCGCGGCTGATCGCGCTGCGCATGCTCAACAATCTGAAGTATCAGTTCGCGGCAACGGCAACCTGGGAGCGGTCGTTGGACATGCTGGATTATCAGCTAGCGCTGGTTCCCGGGGATGCGAATCTGCTGTTCGAGCGAGCGGACTTCTGGTTGCGCCTTGGGGCTGTTGATGCGGCCCGCACTGCATTCGAAGTCTGTCTGAATGCTGCAGGTGACCGCCCCGAACTGGTGGCGCTGGCGCAGGAACAGCTGAAAGCTATAGCCGACCAGCGCAACACCATTCACTAGTTGGCTGTCAGCTCGCGCATGCATGAGTCTGCAACTCATCGTCTAGTCGTCGCTGGGCTCACTCATATCAGGGTAAGGATTGTCCATCTCCAGGTCGATGGGGAGGGCGTAGCCCGGCACTTTCAATGACGTGCTGCTGATAGAGAGATCTTCGCCGTTGAGCACGCCTTCGCCAAACTGATAGATGGGTGGTATCGAGCCATCGTCCGCACCTTCGTCATAGCCTGCCGCGGCTTCTGCGATGGCTTCGTGGCGCTGCTGATAAGCCAGCATTGCCTTATTGCCCCAGCGTCTGCTCAACATTTCCCGGGTTGCCCGCGCAGAAAGGAAGAAGCCGGTGGCATTGTTGCCGCCAAAACCCTTGGAGTTGATAAATGCCCCGTCCTGTTTCCCGGCGTCCAGCTGCAGGTGCTGCAGGGGTAGATTCAGGTGGCTGTGATGAACATCGTCGGCAATGTGATCAATGGTGCTGATGCCTGGCAGCAGCCCGTTGTCCATGCTGCCCAGAGCGGCGGCAAGCTGGTCGCCACCAGCGGGTGCGAGGGAGTGACCAACATAGGCTTTAATTGCGGCAACCGGCCAATGCTCAATACCGAAGTTCTTCGCCATTTCGTTGAGAATGTGTGATTCGGTGACGCGGTTCTGAGGCGTGCCGGTCCCGTGGGCCTGCATGTGGGTCCGCTGCCGCAGACCGTCCTCGCCAATCATTGCCCGGGCTAGAGCCATGGCTTTCGCTACGGTCAGATAGTTGCCGACGCCGGGGCCGGGGATGGACTTTTTGTAGCCGTCTGCGTTGACGAATACCCCACCAACCGATCCCAGCACGCGTGCGCCCAGTTCCATCGCCAGGCTGTCGTCCATCAATACTGCGAACACGGCGGATTCGGAGATTGTGAAGCCGCAGTTGCTGGAAAACGGGCGGCAGGCGCGACGATGATCCGGCTTGTCGGTGCCATCCAGGGCCATCAGCGCTTCGTCTTCTGCCAGCGCACCCATGGTCCGATAACCTTCAATGACTTCCGGCACCACGGCGGCTTCTGCGTTGCCGACCACAACCACCCGCTTTCGGCCAGCGGCGATGTCGGCAATGCCATGGCGAACGGTGTAAAGAAACGTCGAACAGGCGCCAATGATGCCGGCTGTTCCGCCGAGAGTGCCAAGCACGTAGGCATTGATGAAATCACCCGGCATCTCCGGGAGTCCCAGCGGCACATTCTTCGAAGTTGGGCGCCGACCCTTCAGAGAGTTCTGGAACAATCCCGCGTAGCCTTCATTGTCCAGTTGGCCCATTGCGCTGCCGGAGTAGACCGCAAATTCGTCGGGCCGGACCGCGTTCTTGATCGTTTCCAGATTAATGCCCGTTGAGCGCACCGCATCGGATGCGCCGAACACGGTCAGCTGCAGCCCACGAGGGTGATTACGGGAGGGATACAGATCCCCGGGTTTGAATCCGGTCGGCACCTGGCCGGCTGCACCAACCCTGGAAACCTGTCGGTCAGCGAGGAAGGCATCGATGTGCGGCGCGCGGACTCTGACGTGCCGGTCATCGACCTTTTCGATCTGCCAGCCTTCCGGAATGCTGGCTGGTAGCTGTTGTTCCCGAAGCAGGAATTCCAGCGGCTGCGCAGGATCACTCGGCTGCAGGTTGGCAGCTCTCTGGATGTGCACGGCTGATGGATCGAACGCTTCGATGGAACGGATCAGCGTGTGATCGCGAATGTACGCCCTGGCCGACTCGCTATCTGATGGCTGCTCGAGCTGCATCAGCGCGGCCAGACTCTGGTAGGTACGATCGCTGTCAGCCTGACTCAATCCGTCCAGCACCAGGCGTCGGTAGGCGTGGTGGAAAGATACTCTTCCGGCCGGGTTCATACCCCCGAGCCCGACAATCACCGGCAGTGGCTTCATGCGGTAGCCCGCTCCAGCGCCACTGCTGTGGCTTCACCTCCACCAATACACAGCGCGGCAATACCCCGTTGTTTGTTTTCCCGGTGCAGGGCGTGGGCCAGCGTGGCGATCAAACGGCTGCCAGTGGAGCCGATAGGGTGCCCCTGAGCGCAGGCGCCACCGTAGATGTTGACCCGCGCCGGATCCAGTTGGAGTTCCTGTATCGCCAGCATTGTCACCATCGCAAATGCTTCGTTGATCTCAAACAGGTCAACGTCGGCAAGTTCCCAGCCAATCCGCTCACAGAGTTTGTTGATGGCGCCAACCGGGGCGATGGTGAATTCACTGGGGTGTCTGGAGTGGGTCGCATGTCCGACCACGCGTGCCAGTGCTGGCTGCTGCGGGCTGCCCGGTTGCGCGCTCAGGACCAGTGCTGATGCACCGTCCGAAATTGAACTGGAGTTCGCGGCGGTGATGGTGCCGTCTTTTTTGAAAGCGGGCCGCAGCGAAGGGATTTTTTCAGGTTTTGCTCGTCCTGGCTGTTCGTCGTCCACCATGAGGTCATCGCCAATCTGAACCGGGGCAATTTCACTGAGCAGGGATTTGCTCTCGATGGCCTGACGGGCGCGGCGCAGCGATTCGATCGCAAAAGTGTCCATTGCTTCCCGGCTGAGCTGGTAGTCGTCAGCCGTCTGCTGGGCAAATGCCCCCATCGCACCGCCGGTTTCGGCATCCTCCAGGCCATCTAAGAACATCGAATCCTTCAGTTCCCCATGCCCCATGCGCATGCCGCCTCGGGCTTTTCCGAGCAGATAGGGCGCGTTGGTCATGCTTTCCATACCGCCGGCTACCACCACCTCAGCGCTGCCGGCTCGAATCAGGTCGGTGGCGAGCATTGCCGCTTTCATGCCGGAACCACAGACTTTATTGAGTGTGGTCGCACCGCAGGCATCTGGAAGACCTGCCTGGCGCATGGCCTGTCGTGCCGGTGCCTGCTTCAGTCCGGCACTGATCACATTGCCCATGATGACTTCGTTCACCGCTGCCGGGTCGGTGGCAGACTGTTCAAGCGCACCGGCGATGGCGATAGCACCCAGTTGAGGCGCTGTGAAGTCCTTCAGAGCGCCTTGAAACCCACCCATTGGTGTGCGTGCAGCGGCGAGCAGATAAACGTCTCGTGTCATCGAGTCAGTGCCTTCTTTTAAACCTTTGATATGCCTGCATTCTAACGTGAGCGCGGCGTCGGCGGTAATTGTGATCCGCGAGCCAGTCTGCAGATTTCATCTCTAGCGGTCTCATCGCTCCCTGAGTCTGGGAATGAGTTCAACAAAATTGCACGGTCGGGTTTCAATATTGAGTTGCGGCCCGACGATCTTCTCCCAGCCAGTCCGTACCGCGTTGCTCGATCCCGGCAGCGCGAAGATGAGGGTCGCGTTAGCGAGTCCGCCGACGGCGCGTGACTGGATGGTCGAAGCTCCGATGTCTGTATAGGAAATCTGCCGGAACAGCTCACCGAAACCGCTGATGGTCTTATCGAACAGGGGTGACAGGGCTTCCGGGGTGCTGTCTCGCCCGGTGAAACCGGTTCCCCCGGTGGTCAGAATGACGTGGATGTCTTCATCAGCAATCCAGGCTGAAACGGTGGCGCGGATGCGATAGACGTCGTCCCTGACCAGAGCGCGATCGGCGAGTTTATGACCATCAGCGTTCAGCAGTTCCGCCAGCAGCGCACCTGAGGTGTCATCGCGCTCGGTTCGGGTGTCAGAGATGGTCAAAACGGCACAGTTGAGTGACTTCACGGGCGTTTCAAGGTCCCTAAGGTGTTAAAAAGTGAGGCTTTTGCCCATCCGGCTCAATTGCCTTCGTCGATTCAAGTGGCTAGAGTACCGGCGACTTTTAGCCCTGTGTTCTGCCGGTGGAAAAACAATTTCAAGACGGCGACAGACTTTATCTGATTGCAGAGAGTCTGGCGCAAGATTTTTCGCTCTTTCCCGGTAGCGGGTCAGATGAACTGCTCCCTGGATGCCTTGGTGAGCGGGAAATCCTGCAGCGTCAGGAGTATCTGGGTAACCTCGACGTAGACAGCTATGTCGAAGAGGTGGTCGCCAATACCGAAGACCACGCGCGTCTGCCGGCACCTGCAGCGATCAGGCTGTTGGGCAGGGTCACCGAAGAGGTTTCCGACGGTCCGTTCTACTCAGCCAGCGTGGAAATGGACTTTTTCGGCGAGCCCCGGCTGATTGGATTCATTGCTCAGGATAGAACCTACCTCAATGGCACCTGGGGTCCGGCGCATCACCTGGCTGCAGCGGACCGGCTCCAGCTGTTCGCTAAAAGAGCCATGCCCATCGTTACGCTGATGGACACCCCCGGAGCGGATGCCAAAGAAGAGGCCAATCGTGACAACCAGGCCCACAGTATTTCCCGGCTCATTGCCGAAGCCAGTAACCTGGATGTCCCAAATGTGGGCATCGTCTATGGGCTGGGCTACTCGGGTGGGGCTATTCCACTGGCGGCGAGCAACATCATTCTTGCTGTGCGCGACGGTGTTTTCAGCACCATCCAGCCGCGCAGTCTGGCGAGTATCGCCCGTCGTTTGAACCTGTCCTGGCAGGAATGTGCCAAATACGTGGGTTTGAGTCCTTACGAGCTCTACACGCAGGGCAATATAGATGGCGTCATAGACTGGGCGCCGGAAGACGAAGATCCGGAAAACCTAAAGCTGGCCATTGTTTCAGCGCTGCGCCGGGTTGAAGACAAAACGCTGGAGTTTGTCGCTGAAAATCCCTACATCATGGATCACTACCAGCAGAGTCTGCAGCGCTATCTGAAGCCGTCTGCCCGCTTGCAGGAGATGCAGGACACTGCTGCGCTCAAACTGACAAAGAATCCGACCGAGTACCTCAATGTCTTCGGGGTGGCTTTCCGATACCTGCGCTATCTGAAGGTCCGTCAGCGAATCAAGGCGTCGAACACACAGCAGTACGGACGCCTGTCGGATCAGGAGTTACCCAAAGGTGAACTGGCGGAGCGCGCCGATCTGGAGCGCCGACAGACATTCCTGAAGTGGCTGCAGGATCCCGATCGGGTAGTCTATGAAGATGTTCTGTCCAAAGCCTGGAAGAACTACGCCGAGAAGAAACAGGCCGTTCATGACGAACGGGGCCGTATTGCTCAGCTGATCTTTGGTGAGCCGCGCAAGAACTACGATGACGCCCGCGCAACCCTGCTGACCGCGGTCGGTATTTTCCTCTACAACCGTTGGAAAGCAGAGTCTGTAGGCAATCTGCGGGCATTGCGGGACATGTTGAAGTACCCGGAAAACGTCCGCCAGATTCTGCATCTGAACGACCTGCCGAACCCGCGCGCGTTGCTGGACGCAATTCGCTCAGACTCGGAGATGCTGCCGAGGCTGCGGGACTGTTTTTCGCACGAAGGTCGCAAGCTTCTGTCGGACGCCGATCTGTCTGAGAAGTCAGACGTGTATTTGTCCACGCAGTTGACCGTTGAGCTCAACATGGCCATTACCGGCCCAGCCATGCTCGAGGTGGGCGGTGCACCGGGCACCGAGTTTGCCGCCAACCGCCAGATTCTCAGTTCCCGTTACCCTGGACTGGTCAATGCAGCTCGGGTGTCGCGGCCGCCAGTGGCGTTCAGTGACTTGACCGTGCTGGATATTCTGCTTGAAGACGATCTGCGCGAAGACTTCATTGTCGAGTGCGAGAATCTGCTGCTGTTCAACTCGGTTTATGACCAGATCATCGCCAATCTGGATCAGATTGCTGAAGAAGCTCAGGCTGGACAGTCGCTGTCAAAAGAATCTCTGGCGGCATTGATCAACAGTACGCTGGAACTCGCTGCCAAAGGCGTGACACTTGGTTCTGCTGCCAGTGAAGGTGGTGAGGACCGGGTTGCTGCGCTTCGGGAGCAGATGATCAACTGGTACCTGCGGGTATCGAAGATGCCGCGCAACACCCAGTTCTATCTGTCTGTGGAAGAGTGGAAGAAAGTCAGCTTTCCGTATCTGGCCGACGTGTTGTTTGTCGTGGTCACCTACCTGTTTGAAAGCCTGTTGATGTCTTTTGTGCTCTCTGAGCGTGAAGGCAAGAACTACCAGGGCCGCATCGCGCCGAAGAACATCGGCCGCCGCAAAGACTTCTGGAACCGTTTGAACATTGCCTATTGCGATCTGCTGATACAGAACGTGCTCAGGGATGTTAAGAATCAGCGTCGGACCGGTTATCAGGCTTTCATTGACGAGTTTTTCAGCCGCTTCGAAGAGCGCTACAGTGACCTGCTCAGCTCCGACCCCAGAGACTTCCCTGGCTTTCGCATTTCGATCGAGCAGGCGTTAGCCCGCAACATTCCACCGTGCGGGATCGTCGCCGGCATCGGGGATTTCAAAACCCCGGACGGCGATATGAGAGTTGGCGCGCTGATTTCGAATACCGAATTCCAGGCCGGTTCATTCGATATGGCCAGTGCCGAAAAATTCTGCCGCCTGCTGGTTGAGTGTGCAGAACAACATCTCCCGGTGGTGTGTTTCATTTCCTCGGGAGGCATGCAGACTAAAGAGGGCGCAGGTGCGCTGTTCTCGATGGCGGCGGTCAACGACCGTATCACCCGCTTTGTCCGAGATCACGATCTGCCACTGATTGTATTCGGTTTCAGCGACTGCACCGGTGGCGCCCAGGCCAGCTTCGTGACCCATCCGCTGGTTCAGACCTACTACTTCTCAGGCACCACCATGCCGTTTGCCGGACAGATCGTCGTACCATCGAATCTGCCGCTTAATTCAATTCTCTCCAACTACCTGTCGCAGGTTCCCGGAGCCATGCAGGGCCTGGTCAAACACCCGTTTCACCCGGAACTTGACGGTGAATTGAGCCGTGTTGACCCGGAAATTCCGCTGCCTGAAGAGAGCGTAACTGAGGTGGTCAGCCGGGTGATTTCCGGTGAACTCAGAAGGGAACAGCCGGTGGTGGTGGCGCATCGTCCCCGATACACCGATGCGGACCTGGTCCGACCTATACATCGGGTTCTGATCCACGCGCGTGGCTGTACTGCGGTAAAGCTGATCCGTATTGCCCAGCGTAATGATATCGAGGTGGTGCTGATTCAATCCGACCCGGATATGGAATCAGTCGCCGTGGATATGCTCCGGGAGACCGATCGTCTGGTCTGTATTGGCGGCAATACACCTGACGAGAGCTATCTCAACGCCAGGAGCGTGCTCAGTGTTGCTGAGCTGGAACGTGTCGATTCGCTGCATCCGGGCATTGGCTTTCTGTCTGAAAGCTCGCAGTTTGCAGAACTGTGCCGATCCCATGGAATTAACTTCATCGGCCCACCGGTGTCCAGCATGGAAACCATGGGCAACAAATCCAACGCCATCAACACCTCGTTGCGATTGAACGTTCCGGTCGTACCCGGAAGCCACGGCATTCTTACCGACGTCGAGCGTGCGGCGGAAGTTGCGCAGGGGATCGGCTACCCGGTCCTGATCAAAGCTGTCCACGGTGGGGGCGGCAAAGGCATCCAGGTGGTAGAGAAGGCAGAAGACTTCTACGAGAATTTTCAGCGGGTGCGGGTTGAAGCCCGAGCTGCGTTTGGTAATGGTGATGTCTACCTGGAGAAGTTCGTTACTTCGCTGCGGCACATCGAAGCGCAGCTGCTGCGTGACAATCACGGCAACACCAAGGTGCTGGGGATTCGGGACTGCAGTGTTCAGCGTGATAAACAGAAGGTCTTCGAGGAGTCGGGTTCAACGATGCTGCCCGAAAATCTGCATCAGGAAGTGCTGGCGTGCACCGCACGACTTGCGGATGAGGTTGGCTACGTCGGCGCGGGGACCGTTGAGTTCATCTACGACCTGGCCTCGAATGCCGTTTACTTCATGGAAATGAATACCCGTCTGCAGGTTGAACATCCGGTGACCGAGTGGGTTTCCGGAATCGATATTGTCAGTGAGCAGTTCCGCATCGCTGCAGGCGAATCCATCGCCCATCTGCAACCTCAGTCTCTCGGTTACGCAATTGAAGCAAGGATCAACGCCGAGCGGATTCAGCTCGACAACAACGGCGAGCTGAACTTCAAGCCTCATCCGGGTCGGGTAGTTGCCTGTAACTTCCCCAACGAAGAAGGCGTAGAAGTGATCGCCACCGTTGGCGAAGGCAAGTTCGTGTCGCCTTTTTACGACAGTATGGTCGCGCAGGTGATTGTTCATGCTACTGATCGTCAGGCGGCGATCGAAAAACTTTATGCTTACCTCGATGGCGTGCAGATTGATGGGATCTGCACAAATATCCCGCTTTTGAAGCGGGTTCTGAAAGATGAGGTGTTCCGCAACGGTGAATACGATACCGAGTATCTGCCTCAATTCCTCAAGCGGACCGATACGCAGACGCTGATTGCGGAGATTGAAGCGAGCGCAGGTGATCCGAGCGGTGGCATCGACCGTGAGTCAATTCGAATCGAAGACAGCGACGAGTTGAAAGTGTTGTCTCCAGCTACAGCGATTTTCTACACGACTCCGACTCCGACGGATCCGGAATACGTCGCCGTCGGCGATGTGATCAGTATCAACGATACCATCGGTCAGCTTGAAGCCATGAAGATCTTCACCCCGGTCACACTGGCGGATTTCAACACCGAGTTTGATCTCTATGATGCAGACAGTCGCTATGAGGTGACCAGAATCAATATGACCAGTGGCCAGCAGGTCAATGTAGGCGATCTGTTGCTGGTTGTTAAACCGGTCAGCGGCTGAGTGAGCGCTGCGGAGTGAGCACTGCGTGCCGAATGCAGTGCGCAGTGTGGTTCGGTCGTCCTGTGCAGATGTTGAACGGGTTGGCGTGAACGCGTTGACGCATATTCTTGGCGATATCTCTAACGAAGAATTCCTTCAACACTACTGGCAACGCCAGCCGCTGCTGGTGCGCAGCGCGTTTTCGGTTGATAGCCTGCCGGTGGTTTCGAGCGAGTTGGCTGTTCTGGCCGAAGATCCGGACGTCGAATCCCGTATTGTTCTGGAGGCAGGCCCCACCGGCCCTTGGGAGCTCCGCAGCGGGCCGTTTCGAGCTGCAGACCGGCAGACGCTGCCTGCAACTTCGTGGACTCTGCTGGTTCAGGCGATTGATCTGTGGGTGCCTGAAGCCAGGGATCTGTTGCGGTATTTCGACTTCCTGCCACGCTGGCGGCTTGATGACATCATGGCAAGCTTCGCGGTCGAAGGCGGTTCAGTAGGGCCGCACTTCGACCAGTACGACGTCTTCCTGATCCAGGCTGAGGGTCAGCGACGCTGGCAGATTGGCAGCACCTGTGGCGACGATACACCGCTGTTGAGCGGGTGTGATCTGCAGATCCTGGCGGATTTTCAGCCACTTCATGACTGGCTTGTTGAACCCGGCGACATGCTCTATCTGCCACCGAAGGTCGCTCATTGGGGTGTTGCCCGATCCGAGTGTGTCACCCTGTCAGTCGGATTCCGCTCGCCGACGCTTGCGGACATGCTGGGTGACCTGGCTATAGAAATTTCAGCCCAGGGTAATGACCAGCACTACACCGACCCGGCACTCACTCCGGCTATGGCCGCAGAGGACATTGATCCGGCATTCATTGATCAGGCTAGAGATCTTCTCAGCGCGCTGTTGAACGAAGACGGACTGCTGGAAGACTGGTTTGCCCGCTATATGACCCTGCCCAAGTATCCGGGGCTGGAGCATCGGACCGGCGAGGCTCGCACTGTCAGGATTGGAGGCAGAGCCTACCGTAACGGCGAACTCTCGGAGGATTGAAACTGAGGGCGTCGGTTTTGTCTTATAGTCCGTGGGTATTTGCCGATCATCGAGCCAGGCAGCGGCTGAACGCTGATGACTATGGGCTCAACTGATAGTCCTACTTTGACTGACTGCGCTGTCTGACCAGGCGCAAAATGCCGGAGATATACTTCTCCGGATTGCGCAATAGAGACATATGACCTGCGTTCGGTATCTTTTCAACTGAGGCTGAAACGAGCGTCTCGGCAAGGCGGGCAACAATGCGCTGCGCTGGTGACGGTGAAGTTTCACCGTAGATGAGGTGCACGGGCGCGCTGATCGGGTAGGAATTTGTGGTATCCATCGAGACCGCTGCTGCCTCGGCGCTTATCTGGGAAGCCCTTGCTATGAGCTGTTCGCGCACCGCAAGGGGAATTTTCGGCCAGGGGGTTTGATTCCAATATTCAATAAAAACGGCAATCCCGGATTCCACTTGTCCTGACTTCATCAGCGCCTTCATCCGGGCCTGTACGTCACGGTCTTCCTGGCGTGCAGCATGATCCCGCTGGCCCGCCAGCAGTCCAAAGGCCATGGGTTCAATGGCAACAACACCCAGGACACGGGTCGCACTGCTGGAAGCTGCCAGACCTGCAAAGACTGCTGCTCTGCCACCGTGAGTCGAGCAATTTGCTCCATCTGTCCGGCACCGGAACCAGAGGCATGAATCAGCAGTAGAGGTATCTCGCCATCACCAATCCGGATTGTCATGCATCCACCAGGGATGCACGGCTGTTCAAGATTTCTTTATCAAAGCCGGCGACTTTTTTGTAATTATTGGCTATATCTTCTAGTTCCCTGGTTGAAATGACGTCTTCCAGAATCTCATAACCATTCGGTGCTCGTTCCTCCACGAGCCGCATCACCTGTTCGGGGCCATTGCCGCGATTGGCCAGCACGATCTTCTGAGTAGCTGGACGCCGTTCGTCTTCATAGGCAGCGAGCGCCGCTTTGCCAATACCGAATTGCTGAATCTTCTGGGTCAGAAACCGTGCGTCAAGAATTGCCTGGGAGGCGCCATTTGAACCGATCGGATACATCGGATGGGCCGCATCTCCCAACAGGGTGACTCTGCCGTGGGTCCACTGTGGCAACGGATCCCGGTCAACCATCGGGTATTCATAGACCGATTCTGCGTTTTCAATCAGCGCCGGGATATCAAGCCAGTCGAAGCGCCATTCATTGAACCAGGGTTGGAAATCTTCGAGGTTGGCTCTTCGATTCCAGTCTTCGCGCTTCCAGCTGTCATCTACCGGGAACTTCCGTTCTGCGATCCAGTTGATTACTGAGTTGCCTTGCGCGTCTGGCTCAGTAATGGGATAGCAGACAAACTTCTGGAATTCATGGCCAGCCATGATCATCGATCGTCCGGTCAGAAATGGTTTCGTGATGGTGGTGCCGCGCCATAGAATCGCGCCATTCCAGATCGGTGCACCTTCATCCGGATAAAATGTGTTGCGTACAGTTGAATGGATGCCGTCTGCTGCGATCAGCAGCTCGCCGTCATAGCTGCCACGATCAGAGCCGGTTTCCAGATCTATAAACGAGGCACGGATCCCGTCTCCAGTCTCCTGCCAGCTGTGAAGATGGTGCCCTGTCAGAATTGCCCGCTCACCAAGACGCGCTCTGGCTGCTTCCAGCAGTTTCAGCTGCAATATGCCGCGATGAATCGACAGCTGAGGCCAGTTGTATCCGGCTTCTACACCTCTTGGCTCACTCCAGATCGGCTGGCCATGGCGATTGAAGTATGCAAGTTCCGCCGTCTTCACAGCGACATCTCCTGCAACATCCGCAAGCCCCAACTCCGTCAGTTCACGAACAGCGTGTGGCAGCAGGTTGATGCCGACTCCGAGGGGCTTAACTTCCGGTACTGATTCCAGGACTTTCACCTCGATTCCGATCTGGTGCAGGCTCAACGCAGTGACCAGGCCGCCAATTCCGCCGCCTGCGATTAAGACACCCATCTTTACCCCTGATTTTTTGTGCGAACATTCACGCGTTGACTCTGGATCAACAGATTCTGCGCTGAATTTACTAAACGTCCTCAGCGCATGCACCCCGGATTCTGCGTGTGAACGACAGGCTATACTTGCCGACACCCAAATTGTCGGAGAGAACACATGGCATTGTCGCGAGAGTTGGCGCTCGATCAGGATCAGATTGAAGATATGCTCAACAATGACTGGAACATCCGCATCGCCACGCTGGACGCCAGCGCTAACATCAATCTCACGCCCATGTGGTTTGGTTGGGCAGGCGGCAAGATCTACATCTACGGCCGAGGGCAGAAGGTCGTCAACCTGCGACGCAATTCCAACTGCACGGTACTCGTGGACCGCAACGAAAAGTTCCCGGAACTGCAGGCAATCATGATGCGGGCCACGGCGCGGATACTGGAAACAGCAGAAGATGAGGCTGCCGAACCTGATCTTGCCCAGGCACGTCGACAGATGGGCATCAAATACAACGGCGGCCATGGACAGCCTCCGGTAGACAACCCACCGCCTATGGCTGCGAGCGCCGGAGGACGCAGCCGCCGATGGATTGTTATCACGCCGGAACGCACTGTGACCTGGGACAATTTCAAGCTCGACCGGCTCAGCTGACTGTCACCAGACCACAGCTATTGGTTGCCGCGTCAGCTCAGATTTCCAGGCAGATCTTGCCGAAGTGTCGCTGCGATTCCTGGTGTCGGAATGCGTCGGCAATGCCTTCCAGCGGAAAGCTGGAGTCGATTACCGGCTTGATGTCGCTGGCTTCGATGCCCCGGATCATGTCGAGCTGCTGGGCACGGCTGCCGACCGTGATGCCTTTCAGCTCCGCATTCTTGCCGAACAGCGCAGCCGTCGGCACCTCACCTGCGAAGCCGGCCAGCACGCCGATGAGCGAGATGTGTCCGCCAATACGAACCGCATTGATGGACTGCGGCAGGGTGCCGGCACCGCCGATCTCCACAACCACGTCTACACCCCGTCCGTCGGTCAGCTCCAGCGCCCGGCTCGACCAGTCCGGGGTCTTTTTGTAGTTGATGAGCTCATCTGCGCCAAGCGAACGCAGCGTGTCGAGCTTGTCGTCGGAAGAAGAGGTGGATATAACCCGGCATCCAGCTGCCTTAGCGAACTGCAAAGCGAAGATAGACACGCCGCCAGTACCCTGAGTGAGCACCACATCACCGGGTTTGATTTTTGCCTCCACCATGAGCCCGCGCCAGGCCGTGAGCGCTGCACAGGTCAGCGTTGCCGACTCGGCGGCCGTATAACCTGTCGGCGCCCGGGTGAAAGCGTTTGCAGGCAAGGTCACAGTCTGGGTGGCGAAACCGTCCGCGTGATCACCCGGCACGCCGATCAGTTTGGCCAGTTCTGGCCCGCCATCCTGCCAGTTGGGAAAGAAGCAGCTGACCACGGCGTCACCCTCGCTGAGTTCGGTAACCCCGTCACCAACCGCGCTGATGGTGCCCGCGCCGTCAGACATCGGGATGCGTCCGTCGGCTACATTGAGCATACCCGACACAACCGCGTAATCATGATAGTTGAGAGAGCTTGCCTCCACGCGCACCTGAATTTCTCCGAGCCGAGGCGGCCGTGGTTCGATGTCTACAGGGGCCAGCTTATTCAGCCCACCCGGTTTGCTCAGTCTGATCGCACGCATGAGTTCAACTCCTCTTTGGTAGTGAAAAAAGCCGGGCAAGCATAGCGGAATCACAGGCTGGAACTGTCAGCAGCCGAAAAATTATTTGGTTTGTCACGCTTGTTGGCCAATGTGCGAGAATCAATTGCCTGAGGCAGAATGTGCATCAGGTCTACAGAACAAGGGAACTCAGTGGACTACCGCGATTACTACAAGATTCTCGGCGTGGAACGCGATGCGACGCAGGATGATATTAAGCGCGCTTATCGTAAGCTCGCAAGAAAATACCATCCGGACGTCAGCAAAGAAGCGGATGCGGAAGAGCGTTTCAAAGAAGTGGGTGAAGCCTACGAAGTCTTAAAGGACGTGGAAAAGCGAGCCGCCTACGATCAACTCGGCGAGCAATGGCAGCAAGGCCAGAATTTCAGCCCCCCACCAGACTGGGATGCCGGCTTCGAGTTTTCCGGTGGCGGCTATACCAGTGCAGATGCAGGCTTTCACAGCGACTTTTTCGAAGAACTGTTTGGCCGCGCGCAGGGGGGGCGAGCCTATGGTGCTGGCGCGCGAGGCCAAGGCGGCCGGCGCGGCGAAGATCACCACGCCAAAGTGCTGATCGATCTCGAAGACAGTATCAACGGCGCGAGTCGACCGATCACACTGCGCGTGCCTGAACTCAGTCCGGATGGGCATGTGCAGCTGCGGGAGCGGACGCTGAACGTGCGCATTCCGAAAGGTATCCATCCGGGACAGCAGTTACGGCTGGCAGGTCAGGGTGGACCGGGTCTGGGCACTGGAGAGTCCGGTGATCTGTTTTTAGAGGTGGAGTTCCGTAAACATCCGCTGTATCGCCTGGAAGGTACCGATGTGTATCTGGATCTGCCGGTGGCTCCCTGGGAGGCGGCTCTTGGCGCCAGCGTCAAGGTGCCAACCATATCCGGCGCGGTGAATCTGAAGATTCCGGAAGATTCCGGCCAGGGCAAAAAGCTGCGAATCAAAGACCGTGGGCTTCCCGGAAAAACACCTGGCCATATGTATGTTGTGCTGCAGATTGCTCTGCCACCCGCCGACTCCGATTCTGCCAGAGCACTCTACAAACAGATGGAAGAACAGCTCGCGTTCAACCCCCGCGCAAATATGGGAGTAGCCTGATCTCATGACTGACAAAGACCAGAACACAACTCATGCCGAATTGATCGACGAGCTTACTACCTTCACATTGGCCGAGCTGTGCCGCGCCTGCTCAGTTGAGGGTGAGTACATCGAAGCCATGATCGAACACGGCATCTTAGAACCGCTTTCAGAGCGGCGTCCGCACTACGCCTTTTCCGCCGCCAGCCTGCGCCGCACGCGAGTTACCGTCAGTCTGCAACGGGATCTCGGCGTGAACTTACCCGGCGCAGCACTTGCCCTTGATCTGTTGGAGCGGATAGCGGAACTCGACGCCCAACTGGAGCGAACGAAGCCGTGAATGCTGGTCTGTCGCCGGGGCAGTAACTCGAAGGAGTTCTGGTGCCCATTGGGCGTTGGATCCTGGACGGATATCCATCGTGTGGCATTGGCTTGCAGCGGACCTCTAGGTAACCGATTGATTTATATAGGCTTAACCTGCCGGGTCGGGCACCAGGCGCTAACCTCTTAGCGAGCAAGGAAACTGCTGATACCTTTAGAAGTCGCAAATTGCGGCGATGGTCACAATCACCTAGCCGCTGACTTTACGGAAGTCGCGGGGCTAACAAGAAAACAAGCGCTTCTCCAAAGACCCGATCAACCCCTGATTTCTGTAGCTGAAATTTGTGCAGTTCGCAATGCAGATAGAGGCATGCGAGTGGGTAAGCAGCTGCAGAGTCGTTCCAGCCTTGGATTGTAGCGATGGGATCATGAAATCGAATCCAGACGAGGTAGGTAATATTCCTTCCTATATTTGGCAATTAGGTTTACATTACGACTAAGGACTAATTGTCGCTTGGGGAAAGATTATGCGGTGGCTGATGATTTTGGGGAAAGCATACTTTGGAATCGCCCTTATGCAGTTCTTTGCAGGAATGCTCTTCACGTTTTGGCTTTTATACAGCGGCGAGCCTCTGCCTTCCTGGCTCTAGTGATGTTGTATCCTCTCGGTGCGCTGCGCGTGGATCCGTTCGGAACTGATTGAAGTCGGTAATGGCTACAGAACTCGGTGGTTCACCCTCACCAGCCGTTCAGCTTGTTGAGCTGGGTGCACTAGCCGAGCGTGCGCACTTCCCAATTTATGATTGGGCATTTTGTTCCACCAGTGTTGCGCGAACGAATCCATAAACGTTGCTGATCAGTTTGGTTGATTTAGTGTGAAGATCTTCTCCAAATGACTGAACACTGCCTACCGCTGCGTCGAAATGCCCAGACAGAGCCGTTGGATTGACTGAGCCGCCCAGGCTTGGGGCTGCGCCACCATGAGCCATCGTTCCGGCGATCACTGCGATTGTGAAGGTTGCTACGCAACCAACACTCTGGAACAGCGGGGAAATATAGACCGGAAACATTCGGGTCAATGCAAATCCGACGGTCATGCTGCCTGCAATCCATAGGAAAAGGAGCAGCAATGGGTGCGAATGGACAATCGTTGCGTACGTAATATTGTAAATTGCCAGACTTCCAGCCAACAAGCTGAACACCACCAACCAGGATAGACGTTTTGGTGCTGCTGACGGCTTGTCACGTTGTGTCGCGAACTTTCTGTTCATGTTGCGTCCCGCAGATACTGTTAGGGAGAGCGTTTACTATATCCTTGGCAGGAGGGACCGGTGTACGGATATAGCCAACAGTTTGTAGACGTAGTGTGAGGCGATGGAAGGGTGGGGCTAAATTATTCGCGAAGCGTCTTGTGTGGCTTGACGAGCTAAATGTCAGGTTCCTTCTGCAGAGTAAGTGGCAGTATCCAAAGCGACAGCACTGCAATTGCAGCTAACCAGCTCATAGCGTCGTATCCGACAAGTCCAGTGAAATATAGATCGGTCAAAACCAACGGCAAGGTGCATGCTAAAAGCACACAACATAGAATCACTATTCCGATTTTCACTTCTAGCCCCTCAATCTTCTGATGTGTCGAACGCCGGATAAACCCACTCTGTGCTAAATATTGCCTCAACGAGCAGCTATCGAAGTAAGTAGTTGTGAACGGGTTATGAATCACGTGGGCTACTAGGCATCTTGGGTGCCTACTACCTCTCAGTTCATGAGTGTTTGTCACAGGTGGAAGCGATTGCCGGTGTTCTGAGAAGAAAAGGGCGCTGCTTTGATGCCGCCGATAATCGTAACGAACCCTGGATAGATAATTCGGTTTAATCCTTACGGTAAGCAACGATGCGGCGTAGTAACGAACATTGACGTCTATTTGTTAGTGTTAAGCTCATCCGGCACATCCATAGAGCTTCCGACCCCTACGGCGAAACTGCTAGAGTCATTGCACTTTGACAAGGGGTGACCGATGCGAATCTTCCTTTGCTGCTTTTTAGCGCTGTTAGTGTTGAACGCTTATGCTGAGACTGAATACTGGGTTTCGGTGTCCAGTTCCAAATATTGGAAAGACGCTGAGCGGTTACAACAAACGGCTAAATCCACATTGTCCGAACCGTTCAGTCTACAGCCTACCCATACTAAAAAAGGCTTTTACTATAGGGTTGTTGCCGGTCCATTTCTCAGTCAGAAAGCAGCCATGCAGATGGTTGAGCAGGCGAAAGCCGCAGGTTTCGATGGCGCCTGGCTGTTCCCGGTCAAGCTCCAATCTTTCATAGAGGATTCGTCAGATGCAGCGCCACCAGTAGAAACTGAGACGGTTGAATCGGAACAGCAGATGCTCGATTTGCCGGAACGGACGGATACTCAGACTCCGCAATAGAGTGTGGTCGACGAGCCGCCGTCCGGATGTGCGCTAAAGCAGTTGCGGCGTGACAATCGGACGGGATGTAAGTGGATAGTAGGCCCTGTGGATTGTGGGCGGAACATAGACTACTGTCCTATTGTGTAAGTGGATAGCGCAATCGGGAGACCGCGGATGAGGCTCAAAGGATACTCCTTGAAACTGATGATGCTCACTTTCGCATCGGTTCTGCTCGCAACGGCTGTCCCTTCGGTCGCTGATCATGGATGGGGCCCCCCACCTAACTACTACCATTGGGCCCGGATGGATGCTCCTCTCCAACTTCAGGTTACCGACAGTGTTTCCTCGCTTTGGGATACGGAACTAGCAGAGGTCCTTGCGAAGTGGAACGACAGTGGCGTAATGATCAACGCGGTCACTGCTAGCGATGACGCAAAAAAAACACGTCGCAGATGCCAATCGATTTCCGGCAAAATTCGTGTTTGTAACGAATCGTATGGCTATAACGGATGGGCTGGATTGGCATCAATCAACATCGAAAATGTCGATGGTCATAGTCACATCATTCGTGGGACCGCGAAGATGAATGACACCTACGGCCCCTACTCTCAAGACTTCAAGTATCACGTCATGTGTCAGGAAGTGGGGCATTTATACGGATTAGGACACACCAGCGAAGATGGGTCGAGCCAGAAAACCTGCATGGACTACTCAAACGACCCGGCCAGCCAGTTTCCTAATTCGCACGACTATGCCTTACTGGCAAATATTTACACACACTTGGACGTCTATGACTCTATCGCCGCAACTGATACCGGCGGTGGTGGAACCAAACCGTGTAGAGGCCGCAACTGTCGGAACTTTGATGCTCCTGATGTGCCGCCCATGGGGGTCAGGGTGCACGCCAACGATCACCATGAAATTTGGGTAGCAACAGGACGTGGAGATTCGCTTTGGATACATCACGTAACTTTGGTGCCCGAGGCATACCGCAGATAGCACGCACGTTGGCTAGCTTGGTTTGAGAGGCCGTACAATCTGCAATGGCAGGGCTTCGTGGTGTGATGCTGTCTCGGATCGAAATCGGTTGATAAATGTATGGACTGAGTGGAATCCAGACGTGCAAGTTACTTCGCAGGCCGTTGTTTAAACAAAGACCTGACCTTTCCTTACTTCGGCCAAACAGATATCTGTCAGGCTGAGGCGTCATGAAGAAACCAAAATTAGCAACATCATTTAGCGCTTACAGAGCAGTATCTGTTCAGGCACCGACAGTGGGTGCGTGCGAGGCAGCCACAACGATTCGAAATCATAGATACCTGTCTGCTGAAGCACCACTACTGCCGCTCACAGATTGCGCACATCCGACAAGCTGCCGATGTAAGTACAAGCACTGGGATGATCGGCGCCAGCAGGACGACCGTCGTTCTCCAGTATATGGATTGGCTGATCAACTGCACGCTGCAACTGATCGGCGCAGCGGCGCACGTGATCGACGAAAAAACAGCTAATGAGTTGTGCGCCGAGACCATCACATTGTGGATAGTCGTGGTTAACAACTAGCTGCGCAGGTGAGGTTGTTCAGCCCAGCTGACTACATTTTTGCCGGGCGCAGATTCCAGTCATTGCGCGTTATCTGATCATCAACATTCACTAGGCCACCTACCGTTCCAAGCACCCAGTTGATTTGCACAGGCAAGTCTCAAACAATGCCACGATCCGCAGCGTCTGCTCACCAAAAATTGTAGGTTTCTTTGTCTGCTGTGAACGACATTGCAGCCCTGATCAGCGCAATGGAACCATATAGGT
>Ga0316194_10000715_pt1 | contig 22193 bp, 20 predicted proteins | sample CroRivsedime1_MG_FD_204936 | JGI IMG/M metagenome (GOLD analysis project Ga0316194, IMG submission 204936) | Coastal sediment microbial communities from Maine, United States - Cross River sediment 1 | ecosystem: Environmental > Aquatic > Marine > Coastal > Sediment | place: USA: Maine...
GGCGCGGCTGGACGCGGACCTGGAGTTGGCTGTTGCTGCCGCTGCTGCTCGCCACCCCGCCGGCGCCAGTTCAGGCCGCAGAGCAGGCTGCGCGACCCGCTTCGATAGTAGATAAATCCGTGCGATGGTTTGCCGACCTGTGGCTGACGGGTGATCAGCAGGGGCGCTGGTTGATGCAGATGGAACATTACCGGGAGGCCGCCCGCCACTTCGAGGACCCGATGTGGCAGGGAATGGCGCATTACTACGCGGAGGATTTCATGGTCGCCGCGGAATATTTTTCCCGCAGCGATACAGATGATGCGCTGTTCAATGAGGCCAATGCCAGGGCACACGCCCGTGATTACCTGCGCGCAGTGCACCGCTATGATCGCCTGTTGCAACGCAGTCCGAATTACCCCGGGGCCGCACAGAACCGACAGCGTGTGCAGGAGCTTATCGACGAAATAAACCGTCTCAGCGAAAGCCAGCAACAGGAAGCCGGTGTCAGCTCGGAGGACAAGGAACTGGGCGGAGACGATGCCATACCCGCCGAGGGCGCCGACGAGATTTCCTTCAAACAAGCGGAAATCGTACAACTGAGTGCAGAAGATATTCTGCAGGACCCCGCCACACGCGATATGTGGCTGCGCGGGGTACAAAAGGACCCATCGCAATTCCTGGCGATCAAATTCAGCATGCAACTCAATAACCGGCAGGCAAGCGGCGGGGAAAACAGTGAACCGTAAGCGGCAAGGTTTGTTACTGTGCCTGGGACTGTTGCTCACCTGGGCTGCTGCGCCGGTCGCGGCAAATCCACTGCGGGAATTACAGGCTGCGGGCCACCTGGAAGTGACCGCAAAGCTCACTCCGGAAGGTGAGGTGGTGCCGGGGCAACGGCTGTCTCTGACACTAAAAATTGCCACTGACCGCTGGTTTACCGGTGGTACTCGCATCAGCATCCCCGAGGTCCCGGGGCTGGTGATACTGCAGACCGAGCAGTTTGCCAGTAACGCCAGCGAAACCCGCGGAGACCAGACCTGGGTGGTCCAGCGCTGGACGCTTGATGTGTATCCCCAGCGCGCCGGGGAATTCAACATCCCGGGAATATTGCTGCGACTCAAGGTCAACACCGCTGAGGCGGGCGATATCGCGGGTGAACTGGAAAGCCCGCCAACCCGCTTCAGCGCGACCATTCCGGCCGCCCTTGCCGGGATCGCGCAATGGGTAGCAGCACCCGAGTTCAGTGTCAGCCAGCAGTTCGACCGCGACCTGAATGACCTGCAGGTAGGCGATGCCTTTACCCGGGAACTGCGCTTTACGGCCAGCGATGTCATGGCCATGATGTTGCCCGAATTTGAGCCGCAGAAAGTTAGCGGACTGGCGGTTTACCCCTCGCCGCCGACGCTGGAGAACAACAGTAATCGCGGCGCGAGCAGCGCGACGCGCAGTCAGCAGATCAGTTACGTGGTGGAAGCCCAGGGGCATTACCAACTGCCGGCACAGGAGTATTTCTGGTGGGATACGCGCAGCGCGAAACTGCAACTGCTGTCCCTGCCCGCTATCACATTCACCGTGGGCGACGGGGTTTCCGTCAACACCGGCGAGAAACCAGTAATAGATGGTCATATACTATTGAGGATAACTGCCGGCCTGCTGCTGCTAGCCACAGGCGGCTGGTTGCTGCGCTCCTATCTTTCGCGTGGCCGGGGGAAGCGCATTGCGCAATGGTTTACCCGGACCAGGACCCGGCTACGGCAGTTGCGCCAGCCCGCCCTGCCGCAACAACTCAACCCCGGTAGTAACGCTGGGGAGTAAAGGGCATTGCAGTAACGGTGACCGGCAGCAGCTTGTCCCGCACACTGACCTGCAGAAGGGTGCCCGGCTCACCCAATTCACGGGCGATATAGGCCATGGCGATAGGACCGCCAATACTGGCACCAAAACCGGCGGAGCTGATCGTACCCACCTGCTCGCCCTGCTCGTCCCTCACCACCTGGCCGTCCCGTACCGGGCGTTTACCCTTTACCACCAGGCCGACCCTGCGCAGGGCAGGCTTATCCACGATACGTTGGAATATGACCTCTGCCCCGGGAAAGCCGCCGGGGCGCTCGCCGTCAGCTCGGCGGGATTTACTGATGGACCAAAGCAGCCCCGCCTGCACCGGGTCAATCCCGGTGTTCAGTTCGTGTCCATACAGGCACAGGCCCGCCTCCAGGCGCAGGGAGTCCCGGGCTCCCAGGCCTATAGCCGCGACAGTCTCGTGCTCCAGTAATTCCCTGGCTAACGCCTCAGCCTGTGGCGCCGGTACCGATATTTCAAATCCGTCCTCCCCGGTATAACCGGAACAGGTGATATAGACCTCCACTCCCTGCAACCGGGCCGCGCAGCCCTGCATGAACACCAGCTCCGCCGCTGCGGGGCACAGCTCACTCATTACCGCCCTGGCACCGGGGCCCTGCAGGGCCAGCAGTGCCTGCTGCTCCAGCACAGTGAGCGTCTGCCCGGTGAGGTGCTCGCGCAGATGGGCAATGTCCTGTGCCTTGCAGGCGGCGTTGACCACCAGGAAAAAGCGGTCCTGGGCCCAGCGCGTGATAATAAGGTCATCCAGCACACCGCCCTGCTCATTGGTAAACAGCGCGTAGGTCTGGCGATCGACGCCCAGTGCCTCCAGATCAACCGGCACCAGCGATTCCAGCATAGCAGCGGCGCCCATCCCTTCGATAATCACCTGTCCCATGTGGGACACGTCAAACAGGCCGGCGGCCTCCCGGGTATGCAGGTGTTCCTTGATAATGCCCGTGGGGTACTGCACCGGCATATCGTAACCGGCAAAAGGCACCATTTTGGCACCCAATTCTCGGTGCAGGCCATCCAGCGGTGTGGTCAGCAAGGTCATCGGCAACTCCAGAGCCCCTGGGGCATCGGCATAAAGAGCGCCACTCTAACCAGCCCCGCACAGGCGCGCAAGCAGCCACAGGGCTTGTTGCCACAGCGGTAATCAGGATAATGGCGCACATCCACCCCCGCAGGGAATTCCACCTTGGACGACCCCCAGGACACACCCACCACCATCAGCCTGATCGGCATGCCCGGCGCGGGCAAGAGTACCGTGGGGGTGATTCTCGCGAAACTGACCGGACTGCGCTTTTGCGACACCGACCTGGATATCCAGGTGCGCGAACACGCCACCTTGCAGGACATACTGGAGCAACAGGGTTACCAGCGCCTGCGCGCCATCGAGGAAGAGGTACTACTGGCTATCGACCTGGAGCGAGCCATTATTTCCACCGGCGGCAGTGCGGTGTATAGCGGTGCGGCCATGGCGCGACTGCAGGACGCAGGCCCCATAGTTTACCTCGCCGCAGATCTGGACAGCCTGGAACGGCGCGTGGCCAAGGCCCCGCTGCGCGGCATTGCCAGCGGTGCCGCACAGACTTTCGCTGAACTTTACGCGGAGCGTACACCGCTGTACCAGCATTATGCCGATGTCACTGTAGACGCCACCAGCGGCTGTGCCGAAGAGGTGGCCGCCAGCATTCTGCGGCAACTGGGCCTGAACAGCTAGCCCCCAAGCCAACGGACGCGTCCGGACGCGTCCGAACCGCCGGCAATTCAGCACCGAAGTAACCGGGGCCTGGTGTGATGCACGTCCTTAAACCTGGCACATTGCCTGCATAGTCACTTACCAGGGCGACCCGCCTGCGCACCTCAAGGGCCAGGGACGGCAGTGACAGGGAAGTCACGGTCGGTGCAGCAGCACGCCATGGAAGGCAGCGGGTCGCCCCTCCACGCAAATTAGTGTGAATCTTCGACATTTTTTTTCTATTGTTAAGGCACAGGATTTTTGCTTAACTCCGCAACAACGCTGCCATGAATAGCGCGGCGAGTGATCTGTGTTAAATCATCGGGAGGTGATTTATGGGAGAGCGACACCAGGATACAAACTCGTCGGAATCACTGGACGACATCTTCGAGCCCGCTATCGGGGACCTGAACGAAGAAGAACTCAGTACTTTGGCACCGATCTCCTCAGAGAAGCGCCGCCTCGCGGAGAAGCGCCGCCGGGCGGAACAGCGGCTGGAGGAAAAGCGCCTGCGCGATGAACTGGGCTACTACGACCTGGAACTGGATGATTTCTAGGGCTGCCTAGGGCAACTCCCTGTTTCAGTTCATCGCAACCCGATCCGTCACTACAGCGGGCGGCGTGTTTTACTCCGTGCAACGGCCCCGGCACTATTCTCACCAGCGGGGCGCCCGATAAGCAAAATTGTCATATCCGTGGCCCTTCAGGGTATGTGCAAATGCGCGGTAATTCGCTACATTGCCAGCTTACCCCTTATTGGAGCCCTGCCCTGTGAAGCGCCCTGTTTGGCTGCTTAGCATGGACTCGGAAGAGTTCAATGCGCCGCCGACCACCACAGCCTCGCTGACTGCATACTTTCGCCGCTATGGCAGTAGCTCGGACAGCACGGACATTGACCTGGTGCACTTCCAGGCGGCGGCAGACATGGCCGCCTGGCTGGAACGCTGGCGGCAGGAGCAATTGCCAAAGGCGGTACAGGCACTGGCAAATGGCTTACAACCGCTGGTGGGTTTCAGTTTCTACACCTGGAACGCGGCGGAATTCCTCGCCCTGGCGCAGCAGCTCAAGGCGCTGCTACCCGATTTGCAGATAATCGCCGGGGGACCCCACGTGCAACAGGCGGAAGACTACCTGGGGGTGGAGCCTATCGATGTGGTGTTCCTGGGGGAAGCCGAGGAAACCTTTCAGGAATTCCTTGATTGTGGCGCGCGGGAAAACTGGCGCGATATCGATGGCCTGGCCTATCTCGAGGATGGCGATATTACCAGGACCCGCCCCCGCGCCCGCTGCAAAGACCTGGAAAATTTTCCCTCGCCGCTGGAGGTGCTGCAGCTCAGCGACGCCCAGGGTCAGCCGCTATACCAATCCATCGCCTACGAAACCAGCCGGGGCTGCCCGTTCAAATGCGCTTTCTGCGAATGGGGCACCGGTGCTATCGGCAGCAAAATGTACCAGTGGCCTATGTCGCGTATCCGCCGGGACTGGGAGCAAATCGTAGCGGCGGGCATCAAGGATATCTGGTTGGCAGATTCCAATTTCGGCGCGCTGAAACAGGACCTGGAAAAGGCGCAGCTCATTGTAGAACTGAAGGAGCGAGCAGGACTGCCCCTGTCCTTCGCTACCTCCTGGTCCAAGAAGCACAGCCGCCAGGTACAGGAAATTGCCCTGCTGCTGCACAGCAACGGACTGTTGCCCCATTACCAACTGGCGCTGCAGACACTGACACCCGAGGCCCTGCGCCTCAGCAATCGCCAGAATATGAGCTCCAATGAGTACCAACCTATTGCCAAGCATATGTCAGAGCAGGGAGTGCCCATTGCGGCGGAGCTGATATGGGGACTACCGGGGGACAACCTGCCGGACTTCGAGCGCAACCTCGACACGCTGCTGGCCACGTTTCCCAACATCAATATCTTCGGCTATACCCTGCTGCCCGGTACCGAGTTTTACCGCCGGCGCGAGGAGTACCAGATCGAGGCGATCCCGGTGGCCGGCTACGGTAAAGCCAAGGGTGAGTATGTGGTGGGCTGCCACAGTTTCACCCGCGACCAGGGCGAAGAGGGCTACTTCCTGATCAGCGCCCATATCCTGCTGGTGCACGGACACATCATGCCGCTCACCACGCGTCTGCTGGCGCTCAGTGCGCAGGTGCCGGTGTCGCCGCTGTTTCGCGATATCCTGCGCAGCCTGCTGCAGCGATTACAGAGGGAGCTACCGGGTCTGGATTCTGACGATCGCATGGGGGTGTACGAGGAGCGCAACCGCATTTACCTGGCAGCGCTGGCACAGCGAGACCTGCTGTACCAGACCATTGCCGTGGCTCTGGAAAAACACCACCTGGCCCACGGGGCAGACCCCAGGCCAGCCCTGCGCATCTTACAGCTGGATCGGGCGCTGTGCCCCCGCCGCGGCTCCGAGCACACCATGCGACAGGACTTTGCCTTCCCCGCCCGCGCGGCATTCAGCGCTTTGTCTGCCATGGAGTTGCCCGGGGAAGCGGCACAACATAGTGGAGGGGAAACCCTGGAAATACACCATCCGGGCGGCATTGGTGACATACTGCATGTCGCAGATGGCGGCAGTTGGCTGCGCGGAATTATCACCGATCAGGCAGACAAGGCTTCAGAAGTTCAGACTGTCGCGATAGCATAGAAACGTTTACAACAAGAGTCGAAGCAGCCATGCCAGAAATAAAACGTGAGGTACGCCCGGTGGAGGTCAATTACGTCTGTGATGCCTGTGGCCAGGGCATGATGGCGCGCAGTGGTGAGATGGACCCCGCCACCGGCGATATTGAACACCGTTGCCTTATTTGCGACCACCAGCAAACCTTCCAGTGGCGCGAGTACCCGCGCATTGATCACATCGGGCTGGACGAGGCTATCTGAACCCGTTGCGCTCAGGCGGAGGGCGCTGACGCCAGCGCAGCACCGCTTGCCGCGAAAACTCCCCGCTCGGTGATGAGCCCACTCACCAATCTTGCCGGGGTAATGTCAAAAGCGGGATTGCGTGCGCGGGTGCCGGCCGCCGCCAGATTGACCTGATGCCCTTCCCCCGTGGCGTCCACCCCGCAAACGCTCAGTACCTCAGCCGCATCGCGTTCCTCGATGGGGATATCCAGGCCACTGGGACACTCCAGGTCGATGGTCGACCAGGGCAGGGCCACATAAAAAGGCACGCCGTTATCATGCGCCGCCAGTGCCTTCAGGTAGGTGCCCACCTTGTTACAGACATCGCCGTTCGCGGCGGTGCGATCACTGCCCACCAGCACGCAATCCACTTCCCCGCGGCGCATCAGCTCCCCGCAGCTGTTGTCGGCCACCACAGTGCAGGGTACACCCGCGCGCTGCAGTTCCCAGGCGGTGAGATTCATACCCTGATTGCGGGGACGTGTTTCGGAAACCCAGACATGCACCGCCAACCCCGCCGCCTGTGCCTTGTAAATCGGGGCCAATGCCGTGCCCCACTGGATGGTAGCGAGCCAGCCCGCGTTGCAGTGGGTCATGATATTGAGTGTGCCGGTTACGGGCAGATCGGTTAACAACTGCAACCCGTAGTCACCTATCAGGGAACAACTGGCAATATCTTCCAGGCGCAGGCGCTGGGCACAGGCCAGGGCCTGTGCGGCACGCTCCCCCGGCTGCAATGAGTCTACCTCTGCCACAACCTGCTGCAGTGCCCACTCCAGGTTAACCGCAGTGGGACGCGTCGCCAGCAGTGTTGCCCGAACGCGCTCCAGGTTCTCCAGTGACGGGTCCTGGGCCAGCGCATGGGCCAGGCCGAAAGCCGCGGTAATGCCGATCAGTGGCGCGCCGCGCACCTGCATACTGGATATGGCATGGCAGAAATCCTCCAGGGAATCCAGGTGGCACCACCGCAGGGCGTGAGGCAACAGGGTCTGGTCGATGATGGTCACGGTACCCCTGGCGGGGTCCCATCGCAGACTGCACAGGTCATTATCGGCTAACATCGAGGATGTACTCAGGCTATTCCAGACTTCAGCGTGGTTTCACTCTGCCATTCAAAGACATTGAGCTCGATAAAGATAAAGGCGAACAGCCACAGTGCCGCATCCCAGAAATCCAGAAAGTCGCCGGCGTAACCCCAGTATGCGGCCGCCACAAACAGCAACCCGTACACTGCGAATTTAAAGAGCTTGGTGAGGTTCATCACCTGGTCGGATAAATTGCCGCGCAGCTGCAAGCGCACCTCGATCTCCAACAGCACACAAACCAGAATCCAGGCGGCGGCGTTGATAACATCCGTCCATCCCAGCCAGCGCGCCGATTCCAGTGCAGCCGAGTCGGCAATGATATCGAAACCCTTTATCCGGTAGACTTCCGCGCCTACAGTTGCGCAATTGCTCAGATCCAGTGAAGCGTAATCATCCAGGTCCAGAAGCAGGGCGTACTCCTGGTTCAGCAGGGAACAGGCATCGGTCAACAGGGGCTCTACCTGGTATAGCGTCACCAGTTCTGCGTAGTACCCGGTGAAAGCATAGGTAATGGCGATATAGCAGATCCCCCGCACACCGTGCAGTATCCACTTGACCGGGCCGCGAATTTTGTTGTCATCCAGCACCGAGGTCTCCAGCTCAAACAGCAACAACAGGATCACCCAGGCTGTAGTATCGATGGTGGCGGAAAATACCTGGACCACCTGCCCAAGCTCGACACCATCGACAAAGGTGTGTTCGAGGGCGACCAGTTCTTCCTGCAGGAACAGGAATACATTGAAACTCAGTAAAGCGTAGACCAGGTATTTGACCGCGGTAAAAGTACGGTAACTTGCCTGGGTGGTACCTAGCAGGCCATCACTGTCCTTCATGTTATCGTCACTACTCCTGCATTCAGACCTGCAGCAGCAGGTGTTCCCGTTCCCAGGAACTGATCACCCGGTTGAACTCCTCAAACTCGTCGCGCTTGACCGCGGCGTAAGCACGCAGGAATAAACCGCCAAACACGTCCTCTACTTCAGGCGAAGCCTGCAGGTGGCGCAGCCCCTCTTCCAGGGTGCGGGCGACCTCAACTTCGTCATCATTCGCGGTACCCTGATGGGGATCGCTGGGTTGCAGCTTGCCCTTCATACCGAGATAGCCGCTGGCCAGGGTGGCGGCGATAGCCAGGTAGGGATTCACATCGGCACCGGGGAAACGATTTTCCACCCGGGTTGCCGCCGCCGGGCTATTGGGCACCCGGAATGCCGTGGTGCGATTGTCATAGCCCCAGTTCAAATTGATGGGGGCAGCAATGTCCGGGGCCAGACGGCGGTAGGAATTGACGTTGGGAGCATACAGGCTGATCAACTCAGGCGTATAGCGCTGCAATCCCGCGATATAGCTCATAAATTCCGCTGTGTGCTCACCTTTGCTATCGATGAAAATATTCTCGCCGGAATCACTGCGCACCAGGCTCTGGTGGATATGCATGGCGCTGCCCGGCTCGTTTTGCATCGGCTTGGCCATGAAAGTGGCATACATGCCGTACTTGTGGGCCGTCTCGCGCACGGTGCGCTTGAAAGTGAATACCTGGTCTGCCAGAAACAGCGGATCGCCGTGCTCGAAGTTGATCTCCATTTGCCCGGCGCCATTTTCATGAATCAGGGCATCGACCTGTAACTCCTGCAATTCAGCGAAGTCGTACATATCCTCCACGAAATCCTCAAACTCCGAAACCGCATCGATACTGTAGGACATGCGGGAGGTTTCCGCCCTGCCCGAGCGCCCGATCGGCGGTACCAGTACGTTGTCAGGGTCGATATTCCTGCTCACCAGGTAGAATTCCATCTCTGGCGCTATGACCGGTGTGAGTCCCTCGGCCGCATACAACTCCAGCACATTACGCAACACGGTGCGAGTAGCCAGTGGGTGGCGTTTACCATCCTGGGTGTGACAGTCGTGAATAATCTGCGCGGTGGGTTCGCGCGCCCAGGGTACCAGGCGCATGGTAGTGGCGTCCGGAGTCAGCACCATGTCTGCGTCAGTGGGTTCGACGAAATCCCAGTGATCATCGGAGTACTCCCCAGTGACCGACTGAATCAGTATACTTTCCGGCAGACGCGGCTCACCGCGGGACAGGAACTGATTTGCAGGTATGAACTTACCGCGGGCGTTACCCGTGATATCCGGCACCAGGCACTCCACCTCGGAGATCTGGTGCTGCTTCAGCCAATCCTTGATGGCCTGTGTGTCGGTGTCCATAAAGTATCCATATTGCCCAAACCCCGAGTATCGCAGCAGATGAAAGGCCGGTTCAAGGCTTTTTCCATACCCTACCCCTAACGTGTTATCCCTTGTCAGGGGTGGCAAAAGGTATAGTTGAACCATGCAAAATCAAGCTCATGTCGATTCGTGGTACGCGGCCTCCGCCACCCCCATGGCGGACCTGCCCCCTCTACAGGGGGAGCAGTCTGCCGATGTCTGTGTCATTGGGGGTGGGTACACCGGACTCTCAACCGCCATACACCTGCGCCAGTTGGGCTACAGCGTCATCGTACTGGAGGCCAACAAGGTCGGCTGGGGCGCTTCCGGCAGGAACGGCGGCCACGTAGGCACCGGCCAGCGGGCAGACCAGGGCGAGCTGGAAAAAATGCTGGGGCTGGAGCATGCACGGGCGCTCTGGGATCTGGGCCTGGAGGCCGTGGATACCGTCTGTGAGCTGATAGAAAAACACAATATTGACTGCGAACTCAAGCACGGCAACCTGCACGTGGCTTCCAAGGCCAAGGAAGTAACGGCCTTGCGCGAAGAAGTGGAGCACCTGTCTAACACCTACGGCTACCAGCAGATGCGCTACGTCGATCAGCAGGAATTGGCGGAGATGACCTCCGGCCAGGGCTTCCACGGTGGCACACTGGACACCGGCGCCCGGCACCTGCACCCGCTTAAATATGCCCTGGGCATGGCGCGTGCCGCACAAGAATTGGGCGCGACTATTTACGAGGGTAGCCGGGTGCTGTCCTACACCGAGGGCGAACAGGTACTGGTTAAAACAGATCGCGGCCTGGCGCGCGCCCGCTACCTGGTACTGGCATGTAACGGTTACCTTGAGAAACTGGAACCGCGCACCGCCGGGCGCATTATGCCCATCAATAATTACATGCTGGCCACCGAGCCCCTGTCAGAGGAACTGGCCCGGCGCCTGATCCGCGACGACACCTCCATGTCCGACAGCCTGTTCGTGATCGATTACTGGAAGCTGTCACAGGACAGGCGCCTGTTATTCGGTGGCGGTGAGTCCTACACCCGTCGCTTTCCCAAGGATATCGGCAGCTTTGTGCGCAAGTACATGCTGCGCATCTACCCGGAACTGGCTGACACCCACATTGATTACGGGTGGGGCGGCACCCTGGCCATCACCATGAATCGCATGCCTGATTTCGGCAGGCTGTCTGCCAGTGTGTTCTATGCCCACGGTTACTCCGGTCACGGCGTCCCCACTGCCACCCTGGCAGGTAAACTGCTGGCGGAAGTAATAAATGGCAGCGCCGAGCGCTTTGACATCATGGCCAGTGTGCCCTCCCCAACCTTCCCCGGCGGCACCCTGTTGCGCTGGCCCGGCCTGGTAGCCGGTATGCTGTTTTACAGCCTGCGCGACCGCCTGGGCTGAATTCACTGGTAGAATAGGCGCCTGTCCCCACTGAGGTAGCCGACCGGATGCGCGATAGCCTGCCCATTCACGCCGTCGCCGACTGGCAAACCCAGTTGCGCGATACCATCGGCAGCGCGCAGCAGTTACTGGATATGCTCAATTTAACCGCCGACCAGGTAGGTTTCAGCGAGCAGGCCAGCAAAGACTTTCCCCTCAAGTTACCCGTGGCTTTTGCCCGGCGCATGCGAGTGGGCGACCCCGCGGACCCACTGCTGCGCCAGGTTCTCGCTAGTAACGAGGAAACTCAAACAGTGCCCGGATACCTGCGTGACCCCGTGGGGGAAACCGGCAGCGCCAACCCGGAACCAGGCATCATTCACAAGTACCGGGGGCGCGCCCTGCTATTGGTTACCAGTGCCTGTGCGATCAACTGCCGCTACTGTTTCCGCCGCCATTTTCCCTATGAAGAAAACCAGAACAGCCGCCTGCAGTGGCGCGAAACATTGGCCTACATTGGCAATGACCAGAGCATCCAGGAGGTGATCCTCAGCGGCGGCGATCCCCTGGTAGCCAACGACAGGCTATTACAGGAACTGTGCACCCGGATCGCAGCTTTTCCCCACGTGCGACGACTGCGCATACACAGCCGCCTGCCGATAGTACTGCCGGACCGGGTGACCCCGGGCCTGCTCGACGCCATAGTACAGCCCCGCCTGCAAACTGTGGTGGTGGTGCACAGCAATCACGCCAATGAAATTGATACTGGTGTCCATGATGCAGTCTGCGCCATGCGCGAGCGCGGCGTGACGGTGCTCAACCAGGCGGTGTTGCTCAAGGGGGTCAATGACAGTGTCGACGCGCTGGTGAATCTCAGCGAGAGCCTGTTCGCAGCGGGCATACTACCCTACTACCTGCACCTGCTGGACAAGGTAGAAGGTGCCGCACATTTCGACCTGAGCGAAGTTCGCGCAAAGCAGTTGATGGTCGAGGTAGCCGCCCGCCTGCCAGGCTACCTGGTGCCGCGATTGGTACGCGAGGAAGCCGGCGCCAGTGCCAAGACCGGCATTGTGTTTAACGATTGAGCGGGACCGGGCCCCGCCGCGCAAACCGTATTGCGTCGCGAACAGACTGTTACCGGCATGCTCGCTTCAGCCGGTTATCTCAAAACCACTGCGCGGGAAGTGTACGTGTAGCCTGCCAAACTCTTCTGTTTCCCTGACCACAATAATCCGCGTAGGGGACAGGCCCGCCAGGGTGCCGCTGACGGCGTCCAGGGCGTAATCATCCGGTGCAACGGTAACCGGTGAGCCTATCCCCGGGTCCACCCGCTCAGCCTCGGGCACAGACCGTGGCTCGCACTCCCGGGCGGTAGCGAAGGCGTCGTCGACGGTGATCTCACTGCGCTGCCCATGGCCAAACGCGCCCATACGTTGATACCAGGCCTCCACCGCCGGGGGCACCGGGTCTGCCATCTGCCGGGCCACCGACAATTTGAACCACAGTGGGTGATACGCGCAGAAGTCGATGTAGGCAGGAGAATTTCCGCCGAGAAAATCCGACTGCAGACGGGTCGCCAGATCGTCCAGGTAACGCGTAAACCGTTCGGCCGCTACTTTTCCCGAGGGCGCATCGACCCTGGCCGTTTTACCGATAGCAGCGCGATCCGAGAGGAAACGCAGGGTCTTGCGCAAGCCGATAGTGGACCAAAGGCGACGTATTATGGTGGTTGGCGGTATGGACAGTACGCTCGCCCAGAACACCTCGCCCTCCAGGTATTTCGCGTAATCGGCAGTCTCTTCATCCAGTCCGGTGGCGTGTAAACTCGCCTGGCCCGCTACAGAGGCAATCTCGTCACTGATCAGGCGGCTATCGCAAAAAATGTCAGCGCCGGACTGTGCCACGGGAATTCGTCGGTAACCCCCGGCCAGCGCATCCAGGCCGGGACGGGGAGGCATTTCCGGGCAAGGCAGGGACAGCCAGGATTGGCCGGCAAAGCCCAACATAAGCCGGCACTTTTCCGAAAAGGGTGACATTGGGTAGTGGTACAGGATCATGTGTAACCTATGCGTTCGGAAAGGAGCGCTCCATTCACGATGAAAGTGTTACCTATGTGCTCGGAATAAAGTGCAACCTATGTGACCGGAATGCACCCTTGTGGTTTGGTCGGTGTGAGAGGATTCGAACCTCCGACCCCTTCGTCCCGAACGAAGTGCGCTACCAGGCTGCGCTACACACCGATACTTTGAGGCGCGCTACTATACCAAAACCCGCGATCATGACCAAACCCCGGTGCCGAGGTGCCGGCGAGCCTAATAGATCCCCGCCCAACGGGCCAGGAACTGGCTCAGGATGCTTAAACTGACAACCGCCACGATCAGGATAAGCAGCAAGCGCATGGGCCGAAACGGTTTCCGCTCCACAGAGTTAACCCCACGCTGGACGAACTCATCCACCTTGCGCTGGTCTTCCGGGTAGAGGCGATTCTGGTAGCTCTTGTCCATTTTTTGCTGCTCTGTATCGATCATGGTTTCCAGGTTACGCGGTGCGTAAAAAAAGGGAGAGAACGGCTGTGCGTATTCTCTCCCCACAAGACAGGAAAGTCACCCCAAGGGGGCAATTTTCCTGAGCAGCAACTTTTGCCTTTTGGCGTACCTTATACGGCGAACAGCTCTTCCGGCATCTGCATCAGGTTATCGGCGCCGGACAGAATGGTCTTCTTGAGACTCTCGGTGCGCGGCAACAACCTTTCAAAATAGAACTGGGCTGTCATCAGCTTACTCTGGTAGAAGGAGGTATCTCCGTCTGCTTCCGCAATTTTCTTGCGCGCGATGACCGCCATCCGTGCCCAGAAATAAGCCAGGGTCACATAGCCGCTGTACATCAGGTAGTCCACCGCCGCGGCGCCAGCCTCGTCGGGATTTTGCATGGCCGCTTCGCCAATCTGCATGGAAAGGCCCAGCCATTCATCTTTGTACGCCTTCAAGGGATCGACAAATTGAGCGTCTTCCTCAGTGCCGTTCTCTGCACAGAATTCATCGATCATGCCAGCGAAGCCCAGCAACAACTTGCCGCCGCTACCCAGCACCTTGCGACCGATGAGATCCATCGCCTGGATACCGGTGGTGCCTTCATAGAGCATGGCGATACGGCAGTCCCGCACGATCTGCTCCATGCCCCACTCGCGGATGAAGCCGTGGCCACCGAAGACCTGTACACCGTGGTTGGCCACTTCAAAACCCAGTTCAGTCACGAAGGCTTTGCCGATCGGTGTCAGCAGGGCCATCATGTCGTCCGCCGTTTTGGCGTCTTCCTCAGAACCGTTAGAGACGATATCGCCCTGCTGTGCCAGGAAGTACAGAAATGCCCGGCTGCCTTCCGCCAGCGCTTTCTGGGTCAGCAGCATGCGGCGCACATCGGGGTGCACGATAATCGGATCCGCCGGGCCATCGGGATTCTTGGGTCCGGTCAGGCTACGCATGGCAAGACGCTCCTTGGCGTAGGCCAGCGCACCCTGAAAGGACTGCTCCATATGCGCCAGGCCCTGCATCGCAGTGCCAATGCGCGCGATGTTCATGAAGGTGAACATGCAGTTGAGGCCCTTGTTGGGGGGGCCAATCAGGTAACCTTTGGCACCGTCGAAATTCAACACGCAGGTAGCGTTACCGTGGATGCCCATCTTCTCTTCAATCGAGGCGCAGTGCACGGCATTGCGCTCACCCAGGCTGCCATCTTCGTTGACATTGACCTTGGCCACGATGAACAGGGAGATACCGGCGGTGCCTGCGGGCGCATCCGGTAGACGAGCGAGAACGATGTGTATGATATTGTCAGTCATATCGTGCTCACCCGCGCTGATAAAGATCTTCTGCCCGGTGATGGCATAGGAACCATCAGCCTGGGGCTCGGCCTTGGTGCGCATCAAACCCAGATCGGTACCGCAGTGGGATTCAGTGAGGCACATGGTGCCCGTCCACTCACCTGACACCAGCTTGGACAGGTATTTTTCTTTCTGTTCAGGTGAACCGTGTGCTTCCACCGTGTTTACCGCGCCGTGGCTCAAGCCGGGATACATACCCCAGGACCAGTTCGCCGCTCCCACCATTTCCGTCATGCATAACGCCACCAGATTGGGCATACCCTGGCCGCCGTCTTCCACCGCGGCGGACAGCGCGGGCCAACCATTCTCAACGTATTTCTGGTAGGCCTGGGCAAAACCCTCGGGCGTCTTCACACCGTCCGCACTCCAGGTACAGCCTTCCTCATCACCGATACGATTCAGCGGAGCGAGTTCGTTTTCAGCAAACTTGGCGCCCTCCTCAACAATGGCGCTAATGAGGTCTGCCGTGGCTTCTTCAAAGCCAGGTAGAGTCTGGTAGAGTTTCTCGGACTCAAGCACTTCGTTGATGACAAAATTGATATCGCGCAAAGGCGCCTTGTAATCTGGCATGGTGTTACCTCATCGGTTGTATCGGCCCTGACCAAAGAACTACTACAGCGGGTCGCGGGACCATGTGTTCAGTGCTCACATTTTGCTGAATTCGCCGCCGAAGTCAAATATCTTTTTACTCTTGAAACCGGGTACAGCCGCCCGTGAAGGTTATATAAGCGGCATCCACGCAGGATATAAGTATGTACTTACTATCAACAGATCAGCTCTATAGAAAGGAGCTTGGAGGCCGCTTGAGCAGAAAATGGACTCAAGAACGGAATCTCGCCCAGCAGCGGGGCCGGTAGCAAATTCCGCAATGTGTCCAGGTTTTCGCCGTGGCAGGACATCCGTTCTGCCGGCTGATTCGCCACCCAGCCCGCAAGTTGCAGGCCATCCGCGCGTATCGCCTCGGCGGTGAGCAGCGCGTGATTAATACAACCCAGGCGCATACCCACCACCAGAATAACCCCCAGCTGCAACTGCCCGGCAACATCCGCCAGGGTTTCTCGCGGACCTATAGGCACCCGCCAGCCACCGGCGCCCTCCACCAGTATGAAATCAGCGCCGCCGAGTATCACACCGCGGCACATGCCCGCCAGCCGCGAGGCCTGCATGCGCCGACCTTCCTGCGCCGCGGCAATATGGGGAGCTATCGCCGAACGCAGCGCCACCGGGTTCACCTGCTGATAATCCAGGGGCTGGGACATGGCCGCCAACAGTTGCAGGGCATCGTCATTATGGCCCTGATCGTCACATCCCGCGGCGACCGGTTTTATGGCCGCCGTTGACAAGCCACGGGCCGCGGCGGCGGCGAGCAGGGCGCAACTGATCGCCGTCTTGCCCACCTCGGTATCTGTACCGGTCACAAACCACGCCTTGCTCATAACTTCTCCATGACAGCAAAAACCACATCGTAACTGGCCGGCAGTAAACCCTCTTCACGCCAGCACTCGTAGGCCTGCAACATACCCTGCAGGGTGCGCCGACTGGTGAGGCCCCCGGGGCGATCCCGGTTCATATTATGCGCACCCAGGGTCTTCAATTCATGCAACAGGTCGCCCACCCGTTGGTAATGCATGCGAAATTGATGGGTATCCAGGGACAGGCGGATTCCGGGCACGCCGCTTGCGGCGCTTTGCAGTGCTGCCACCGGGAGAAACCGGTTTACATGCTGGTGATCATCCGCCGCGGCCCACGCCGCGCGTAGTTCCCGCAGTGTGCCGGGCCCCAGCGAGGTAAATACACAAAACCCACCGGGGCGCAGCACCCGGGCCAGCTCGGCAAATAGCAGCTGCGGGCGATAACACCACTGCACAGCCAGGCTGCTGAATACCAGGTCCACGCAGTCGTTGGCCAGGGGCAGCGCCTCTGCATCGCCCACCAGCCAACCCAGGGCCTTTGCCTGCTGGTCCCTGGCATACACCACCATACCCTCGGCAATATCCAGGCCGTAATAATCAGCCAGCGGGAACCGCTGCTTGAGGGCCGGGCAGCAATAACCGGTGCCGCTACCCAGGTCCAGCACCACTTCCGGTTGCAGATCCAGGGTATCCAGGCGCCGCAGCAACTCCTCCCCGACATCACGTTGCAACTGTGCCACCGAGTCGTATACCCGTGCCGCCCGGCTGAAAGAATCCGCCACGTCGCGCTTTGCCAACAGCTCCGGTTGCGCCGTCACTACAGGCAACAGATCGGCATCGGCGAGGAAGTCCCGGGCTTCCTGCGCCAACTGTGCGGGGGTGTCCAGGGTTGCCACATGGCTACTCCCCTGCAGCAGACGAACACGGGCGCCGGGGGTCTGCAACAGCAGCTGCCCCAGTGATTGCGCTAGCGCGGCCGGCACCAGCTCATCGCTCTGAGCCAGCAAGTGCAACTGGGGCCTGTTCAAGTCTGGTAGCGTGGCCCGCTGGTCCAGCGTTTCCAGCCACTGCAGGCCATGTTGCAGGTCCTCACTGGCGGGTCTTCTATCGAGTTTCTGCAGTTGGCGCATACGCGCGCGGGACTGGGGCGAGCCACTGACCTGCAAGCTGTCAAAGCGACGCAGCGCCGCTGCGGGGTCGGCGCGGAAGGCGGCGCGGAAGGCGGCAAAGGTCGACGCCGGCATGCCGGGCCAATCTTCCCGGGACACAAAACAGGGATTGCTGCATACAGTGATTATCCCTGCCACCCGATCGGGGTTTTGCGCGGCCAGCGCCACCGCCAGCTGCCCGCCCAGGGACCAACCCAGGTAGACCGCCTGTTCCGGGCTCTGGGCCAATATCCCGGCGAGGAGATCTTGCAACCCTGGCTCGCCACCGTCGAGGTCTGCGCCCGGTGCACACCCGGGCAACTCCAGTAATCTGAGGTTGGCCCAGGGTCGCAGATAGATGAGTAGCGTGCGCCAGACCGAGGGGTTCATCCCCCAGCCATGCAGCAGCACCAGTTCCTGTCGCGCGATTTCCGTAGCCGGCAGGTACTCGCAGTTCAGCCGCACCTCAGGGCTGCCCCCAGTTGTGGGCCAGTTGTTCCAGCAACCTGTCCACCTGCTGTTGCGTGTGCGCGGCACTGAGGGTTATGCGCAGACGAGAAGTACCCGCGGGCACCGTGGGAGGGCGTATCGCACCAATCAACAAACCCTGTTCCCGCAAGCGTGCGCTCAGCGCCAGTGCGCGGGCGGCATCGCCCACCAAAAGGGGCTGAATGGCGCTCTGCGATGGCATCAGGGGCAGGGCCAACTGCTGCGCACCGTCGCGAAAACGGCTGATCAACGCTGCCAGGTGCTCACGGCGCCAGGCTTCTTCGCGCAGTAAAGACAGGGATACCAGGCTGGCCGCCGCTACCGCCGGGGGCAGCGCGGTAGTGTAGATGTAGTTACGGGCTTGCTGGATAAGGCCTTCGATCAACAACTCATCGCCCGCCACAAACGCGCCCGCAGTCCCCAGCGCCTTGCCCAGGGTGGCCATCAACACGGGCACCTCCCCGACTCCCAATCCGGCGGCCTCGGTACTGCCCCCACCGCCGGGGCCCATCACACCAAAACCGTGGGCATCGTCAACCATCAACCAGGCATCACGCGCGGCGCACAGGGTGGCAAGCTCAGCCAGGGGCGCGGTATCTCCGTCCATACTGAACACGCCATCGACAACCACCAACGCCGGACCGTCAGCCTTGTCCATTTGCACTGCCAGGGCGGGGACATTATTGTGCGCGAAGCGACGGAAGCGAGCGCCGCTATAGAGGCCGCCATCCAGCAGGGAGGCGTGGTTCAGGCGATCCTCGAATACTCGGTCGCCGCGCTGCAGTAGAGTGGTAAGCACGCCAATATTCGCGGCATACCCGCTGGAAAACAACAGTGCCCGCGGTCGGCCGGTAAACTCAGCGAGCGCTTCCTCCAATTCACGGTGGGGAGTACTGTGGCCGCAGACCAGGTGGGAGCCACCACTGCCTACGCCATAGGTCGCCGCAGCCTGGACAAAAGCCTCGACCACCCGCGGGTGGGCGGCCAGGCCCAGGTAATCATTACTGCAGAAATTCAGGTACTCCCGCCCCTGCAGGCGAATCAACGGCCCCTGGGCAGACTCCAGTGTAAGCCGCTGGCGATAGAGATCCTGTTGCTTGCGCTGGTCCAGCACGCCGCCGAGGCGCTGGGAAAATATCGCCATGACACGGTGTTATCCGGCAGCGGCTGCCGCGTCGTAGAATTGTGGGTTGGGATTCTCTGGCGCGCGTTCCACCTGCCGCTGCTCCGGCTCAATACCGAGGCGGTTGAACAAATCCATATCCGCATTGGCGCGGGGATTAGGCGTAGTTAACAGCTTTTCGCCGTAAAATATGGAGTTGGCACCGGCAAAGTATGCCAGCGCGTGCATCTGCTCATTCATTTCCTCGCGGCCAGCGGACAGACGCACATGTGACGCGGGCATCATGATGCGGGCTACCGCGATGGTACGGATAAATTCAAAAGGATCCAGGTCCTGCTCATTTTCCAGGGGAGTGCCCTCTACCCGCACCAGCATATTGATTGGCACACTTTCCGGGTGCTGCGGCAGGTTGGCCAGTTGCTGTAACAGCCCGGCCCTGTCTGCCTGCTGCTCTCCCATGCCCACGATACCACCGCTGCAGACTTTCATGCCTGCACCGCGCACATGGTCGAGCGTTTCCAGGCGATCCTGGTAGGTGCGAGTGGTGATGACGTCGCCGTAGTATTCCGGGGAGGTATCCAGGTTGTGGTTGTAATAATCCAGTCCCGCAATGGCCAGTTCGTCTGCCTGCTCCCGGGTCAGCATACCCAGGGTCATGCAGCTCTCCAGCCCAAGCTCTCGTACGCCCTTGACCATGGCCACTACATGGGGCATGTCCCGCTGCTTGGGACTGCGCCAGGCGGCCCCCATGCAAAACCGGGTCGCGCCCGAGGCCCTGGCGGCCCTTGCCTGCTCCAGGACTTTTTCCACTTCCATGAGTTTTTCCACTTCCAGACCGGTGTCATAGCGGGTGCTCTGGGGACAATAGGCGCAGTCCTCGGGGCAGGCGCCGGTTTTGATAGAAAGTAATGTGCTGACCTGAACCTGGTTTGGGTCAAAATAGCGGCGATGCATTGTCTGTGCCTGAAACAACAGGTCGTTGAAAGGCTGGGCAAACAGGGCCTCGACTTCCTCGCGGGACCAATCGTGGCGCAAGTCGCCCTGCTGAGCAGCAGCGTCTTGCCGCCAGTTGGTATTGGCTTTACTCATAGCTAACCCACGGAAATATATAGGAATTTAAGCTTGCCATGATACCCCCGACAGTCCACTTGTCAACCCCGGAACGTCTCCGTGGTTAACAGGATTCTGGCCAGCCTGCTGGAAGGCGTATTCCCCCAGCACTGCATCCTGTGTAACCTGCGCAGCCATCACACCCTGCCCCTGTGCGCAGACTGCGCGGGAGATTTGCAGCCCAACCAACACGGCTGCGCACGCTGCGCCCTACCGCTGCCGCTAACAGGCCCGGGAATCACTCAAGCGCAGTGCGGTAGCTGCCTGCGAAACCCTCCCCCTTTCGATCGGGTGATCGCGCCATGGCTCTACGATGAACTCATGGCCCATCTGATCCACCGCTGGAAATTTCAGCGCGAGCAGCGTCTCACTCCCCTATTGGCCAATTTGTGGTTGCAGCAGCGCGATGATATCGGTGACATCGATTTGATGCTGCCGGTTCCCCTGCACTGGCGCCGGCTGTGGTGGCGCGGATTCAACCAATCGCTGCTACTTTGCCAGGCGCTGCGCGGGACCAACAGGGCATTGGCGAGCATTCCACTGGCAACGAGAGCGCTGTCCCGCACCCGCGCTACCGCACCCCAATCCGGCTTGGATGCCCGGGAGCGGGCCGGCAATCTGCGCCACGCCTTTACAGTACACGAACCCTGTGACAACCTGCGCGTGGCGGTAATCGATGACGTCTTCACCACGGGTGCCACCGCCGCCGCCCTGGCCGCAGCATTGCGCGCAGCCGGGGCCAGCCATGTCGAGATCTGGTGCCTGGCACGCACCCCCAGCCCCGGTAACTGATCCCGGCAAGGAACAAACCCCCATGCGCCACCTGGTCCCACTGCTACTTTTGCTGCCGCTGAGCGGGTGGGCAGGAGACACTGTACGGGTGGCGGTTGCCGCCAATTTCAAACATACGCTGGAGGCTGTCAGCGCAGGCTTTGAAAGCCGCTACGGACATCAGGTGCTGTTGAGCAGCGCGTCCACCGGCGTACTCTACAGCCAGATCCTGCACGGTGCGCCGTTCGATATCTTCTTTGCCGCCGATGCTGAAACGCCGGCAAAGCTGGCATCGGCGTCGCAAACACCACAGTGCTACGCCCGCGGCAGCCTGGTATTGGCCGGTGGCTCCGCCGACCTGCAGCAACTGGCCGACCGCACCCTCAGCCTGGCCATCGCCAATCCCAACACCGCCCCCTACGGCAGGGCCGCACTGCAGGTGCTGGCAAGGCCGGAATTTGCCGCCGCCAGCGGGCGCAAGCTGGTCCGGGGCAGCAACGTGGTACAGGCTTTCCAGTTCTGGTACGGCGGCGGGGTGAACCTGGCACTGGTGCCGCGATCACTGGCACCAGAGGCTGCTCCCATTCCCCTGGCCTGGTACCGTCCCCTGGAGCAGCATGTTATCGCCCTGCGCGACAGCGAGGCTGTTACCGCCTACCTGAACTGGGTGAGAAGTGATAGTGTGCGTTCACTGATTAACAATGCGGGCTACGAACCTTGCCCTTGAGCGACACTGAGCTGGATGCGGTATACCTGACTTTTGCCCTGGCCAGCACCACCACGATCATACTGCTGCTGCTGGGCACGCCGCTGGCGTGGTGGCTGTCCCGGCGCAGCGGCAACAGGGTGGCCGCCATCGAGGCCCTGGTGGCAGTGCCACTGATACTGCCTCCCACGGTGCTGGGATTCTACCTCCTTATTCTGTTTGCCCCCGGCTCGGCCTTGGGACAGTTCTGGTTCTGGCTGACCGGCAGCCAGCTGGCTTTCAGCTTCAGCGCCCTGGTTATCGGTTCTGTAGTCTACTCCCTGCCTTTTGTGGTGCAGCCACTGCAGGCCGCCTTCCAGCGCATACCGCGGGAAACGCTGCAGGCGGCGGCTACGCTGGGCGC
>Ga0316194_10000719_pt1 | contig 22142 bp, 25 predicted proteins | sample CroRivsedime1_MG_FD_204936 | JGI IMG/M metagenome (GOLD analysis project Ga0316194, IMG submission 204936) | Coastal sediment microbial communities from Maine, United States - Cross River sediment 1 | ecosystem: Environmental > Aquatic > Marine > Coastal > Sediment | place: USA: Maine...
TTGACGACATCGCCGTCGCCGGGATGGGGTGACCTCATGGGAATGGCAGCGACCGGCAAGACGATCGCCGGCTGGCTCGGTGGTCTCATACTTCTCATGGGAGTCGTCGTAGTCGGCAGCCGCTGGACGACCCGGCACTTCCGTCAAACCTCGGTCCCGGTATGAAAGAGCCGCGCACCACCGTCCTGTTCGACATCTGGATACTGAGCCACATCACGACCGGCCTCCTCGACGAGGCCCTCGCAGGATCCGGTCTCAATGGTGACGACTTCGGCCTGTACTCACTGCTTCTCGGCTGGGCACCGGCGACGCCGGGTGAAATCGCCCAGTGGAGCGGCATGCGGCCGAATACGGTCTCGGTCGCCCTGAAGCGCATCGAGGGCAGAGACCACCTGGACCGCCGCCCCAATCCACTGGACGGCCGCTCATCGATCGTCGCCCTGAACCAGCAAGGTCGCACAACGCATGCCAACGCCTCCCGGGGATTCCTCGAAGCCATGAAGGAAGTTGACGCAGGACTCGGCGACATCCCGTCGGTGCGGCTCGTGCTCCAGCGTTTGGACGGTGTCCTCCGCCAGGTCGCCGACGTTGGGCCGCGACCCTATTCGGTGCCCGACACCGACCAGCGATGGCACCTCGTCTTCGACGGTCGGCCCCTTACCGACGCCCAGGAACGAGATGTCCGCCGGTACGTCGACTGGGTACGTTCAGCCGACGGGTGACCCAGAAGCGGAGAGTGCCCTCGCCAATACGAGCGGCCTCGGACAATCCGGCACTATGGAAGGCCTGCCGGGAGGCAAGAGCGCCGATCGCGAAGTGTCCCCAGCGATTGTCGCGCCAATTCTCGAGCAGGGCGCAAGGTGCAGGCACGGGCGGGTGATCGTGGGGGCTCAGGGCTTCTGGAGATCAGCCACCCAGTGTCCGATCGAGTGTGGGCTAGTCGGTGACGTCTCTTCTCGTGAAGACGAAACACATCACAACGAGTCCGAGGATTCCGTAACCAACGGCGATCAAGACTGACTTCTCGAATGAGATCGAACCGGTCCCGCCGGTCGTAATCGCCGAGAACACGTCGGCCGGAAGCCATTCGCCGGCACTGTCCCAGACGGGGCCGAGCAGGTTCTCAACGATGAGCAGATACGCAACCCCGACGGCTATCGAGATCGCCGCCGACCGCGTGGCCGCCAAATCCCAATCGACCTTCGGCGCGGTGTGGTAGCTCTGCGGCGCTCGCTGGTAGGCGATCCAGTCGGCGCTCTCTCACACCAGTGCCTGCTCGCATGCCGTCTGTTCCCTTGCGCCGACCGGGTCGTGCTCAGCCAGTATCCGTACCAGGAACCCCTCAATCTCGGGATGTCGGGCGACGAGAAATCGACGCAAGCGTGGGTGGGCGTGTAGGACCGCTGCCAGGTCCGGAGCGGGGACCCGCTCCGGTAGGGCGGCTATCTGGTGTGACTCCAGGAGGAACAAGTCGTCCACCTCCGGGTCCAGGTCCGGAAACATCTCTCGGAGCAGATCGGTGTACGTCACAGGCACCTCGGTGCTACTGCGGAACAACCTCATACGAAACGGATCCGGGGACGGCTCTTCTCTTCATCAGACTCAATGGGAACGATGTCCAGTACGCCTCAGCGTCTGCGACTGAGTCCCATTCGTAGCCACCCTGAAAGCTCCCGGTGTCCCGTCCAAACATCCAGGTCTTCGACCGAAACCCGGGCTGAGCGGCGATGAACGGAGCCGGTATCAGCGAGAGCCTCTTGTTCGCCCTCACCGAGAACTTGGCGAAGCGAAACCGCACGCTGGAGACGGCACCCGGCTTCTCGGGCTGCATATCGGTTGGGTCGAGGACCAACTCCCGGAAGACCACATACTCGTCGTCGCCTTCCGGACGTATGTCACCAATGGAGTCCTTCGGGAAGTGGACCCGACCGCCAATCCTGTATCGGGTGGACCGAGCCAAGAGCACAGGGGGTAGCTGACCTGCCGGCATCCCACACCTCCTCCGGCGAGCGCCTCGTGTACCTGTCGATCCTTGCCTTGGTTTCAACACTCGCACCGGCGGCCCAAGGGCGGCAGAGGCCAAGGACACTGATTGCGGCATCGATCACGTCTCATGGAACTCTCACGGAACCACGCTTTCCGATGAGCGCACTCCTGGAACAACGCCAAGAACGCAGCTTGAGGCGATCGTGGAACGCGCCGCCCATATGTGCCGATGTGTGCGGTTCGGAGGTGGTCTGGTCTGTGGCCTGAGCCACTCCCGAGGCCTATCCGCTGCCCGAGATCCAGCCGCGCAGGTCGACGTTGTCCGCGCGTTCGTAGCCCCCGAAGTAGTAGTGGAATTCGAGACCCTCGTACGCGCCCTTGCCGACGTAGTGGGCTTCGCCGGAGGGTATGTTGTCGTCAGCGGCCTGGACAGACCCACGCCAGGTGCCCTCGGCGTTCGTGATGACGGCTTCCTCCGCGACCCACACGTCTCCAACCTCCCCTCCGTTGAAGAAGCGGAGACGATCGTGTCGTTCGGTACCGCTGACCCTCGGGTCAGACATGTCGAGTTCGCACACAACAAGGAAACCGGCTCCTCCCTCCGGGTCAACCCCCTCGCCCGAGAAGCTGCATGTCGCCGTACCGGAGACCACTACCGCGTCGTCAGGTATGGCATGGAAAGGGGCCACTTCCGACGCCGAGGACACCGGAGCGGCTGTCGTTGCCACGGTCGTCGACGACGCCGGGGCAGCTGTTGTGGTCGTTGACTCGGATGAGGACGATCCGCAGGCCGCCACCATGCACATGACGAACACGGCAACGATGATTCTTGTCGTCAGCAACCTCACGGTCTTCCCCTTTCAGTAGTCAGCTCGTCTGGTCGCTCCCCGATTCGGGTGGTGCTTCGTCGACCCAGTTCATGTCTCTGAGCATGGCATCAGCCAGGGCAAATCCGAGCGGTGCGTAGTAGGTATCAACGGGGTGTGTGGAATCGCGGGGGTCTGCAACCACCCAGAACCAGAGCACTTCGTTCTCGTGTCCCTCGATCCGGAGATCGGTATTCATCCCTTCCATCATCCACATGGTGCTGCCGTGAAGATTGCCGTAGGTGACAGACTCGTCCAACCGCTCATGACCGACGAAGTCATCCGGCGCGGTCGTATGCGGTTGAGCGGCCCACGACATGGCCTGCGCGACACTCAGCGGCCCAAGCCACACCTCCGAGGTTGAAGCAGTCCACCTGCCGGACTCGGGCTGGCACTCCCACTCGTAACCGAAATCCATCGTGGTCCCCACCAGTTGTTGGGCCGCAACAACGATCTGGTTCATCTCCTCGGCGGTGAACCAGTCGCACATGCTGTCTTGCGAGAAGTCGAACACTTCAGCCGACGTCGACGCCACATCCTGAACGCTCGACCTGCCAAGGAGCCATAACGGAATTCCGATAGCCATCACTGCTGCAGCCAACGCTGCTGCGAAGACCCAGACGCTTTTCGAAAGTCGACGCTGAGTGATCTGGCGTGGTTTCTCTTGTATTTGCATGGTCCGGCTCCCGTTCCAGGCGACAACCGGGACGCCCCCCTGCGACAGGTGCTGCTCGATGCTGTCGATCATCTCAGTCGTGTCGATCGGTGGGTCCTGTCCTGCGAGGAGGTCCAGTGCATCTTCAAGCTGTCGCATCGGATACCCCTTCCGAGAGCACGGATTCGAGCTGCTGCCTCCCCCGGGAGGCCGCCACACGGGCCGACGTTTGGCTGCAGCCGAGCATCCGGGCGATGTCCTCATAAGGCCAACCTTCGATGATCCGCAGATACAGCACAGCCCGAGCCTTTGGAGACACCAGCCTCAGCTCCTCCAACTCCCACGAATAGGCAGGAACCTCCGCCTGCTCGCATCCCAGCTTCACCCACGCCCGCCGCCGCCGCCTCTCCGACCGCTGATGATCCTGCGCTAGATGCAGGATCGTTCGCCGCAGATACGCCGCCGGATGATCAAGCCCCGACAACGATCCCCTAGTGCGGATCACTCGAAGGAACGCGTCCTGCACCAGATCATTGCCATCCTCCCCCGGAGGCCGAACGGCTGAGGCGAAGCGTCTCAACGAGGGATACAACTCTTCAACGAGCTTCCTCTCGTCCTCGTCGAGCCGGTCAGGATGCTTACGGCGCAAAACGCAACCTCCGAACTCTCACCCCTATCAACTCCGCAGGACCCCCAACTGTTACATCAGAAGATGAAGCTGAGCCAGGGTCGAAATGCCGGTGTCGGACAGGCAACCACCAGAAGATGACCTTCGAGGCCGCCCACATGTGCCGACATGGGCGGGTGCGTCAGGAGGAGGGTTGGGGAGTCGTTCCCGTCGGTGGCGGTTGGGGTCTGGTTCGTCTGAGGAGGTAGGTGCTGTATCCGAGCGCCATGACAATGGTTGCGATCAGTGCCGTCCAGCCCAGCGTTGCGGAACCCGAGGTGAGGTCGATGCCGCCACCGGAGAAGATCATCAGGTCCCACCAGGCGTGGAACAAGATGACGGGGATCAGCGATCCGCCAGTGATGTAGAGCGCGGCTTGGAGAACCGCCAACGCGAAGACCGAACCGATCGTCACCACGATCGACAGCGCTGATGCGTCGGGACCGGGTGTGCCGGTATGCATCAACGCGAACAGCACCGACGTCGCGACAATCGCCCCGATCAACGGCATCCGGCTCCGAAACGAGTGCAGGAGGAAGCCACGAAACACGAGTTCCTCGTTGAAGCCAATCAGGATTACGACGAACATGAGGGCGACGACTGGAAACGCCTCAGGCTCACCCCATCCAGAGAGACGCCCAACCACCGCGAGGCCACCCACCCACGCCACGGGGAGCACGTACCACTTCCACCACCCGACCGACGGTCTCATCAGCCCGACCTGGCGCACCCACCCGGTCGCGAACACCAACCCGACGAGCAACACCGCAGCGACGACGAGGCCGGGCCACAGATCGGCGAGCACACTGCCGTCGCTCTCACCCCCGGTCCGGGCGTAGTAGACCAACGTCGGGACCATCTGGATCACGAACGCCAACACAGCGACCAGCCATGGGTGACGACCGAGTCGGGTCACCGACGAATCCTGGTCAGCGATGGATCACGCTCCTGTCTACGAGGGAACAGCATCACCCCAACCCCAACCCGAACCTAGGGTCAACCGGCCCGAAAGCCCACGACACGCCCCAACTCACAGATTTGCGTCGCCAGGACACAGAAACCTTGGCGCCCAAATCCCAGCCGATATGGGCGGTTCAGTGGGCTGCTGGAGCCTTTCCATGTCTCGTAGACACTGCCGGTTGTCGTCTCCGCCACAATCGGCAGGATTCCGTCCTCCAACTCCTGCTGCCGTCACGGACGGAACGGCCCACTCGTCGTTGCATATCAGCATCGTGACCACGTCCGCGGCCTGGAGGTCCCTGCGTAGCTCTTCATCGCTCTGCAACCAGCTGAGGAAGACGGCAATATGGGCGGCTAACGAGCTGGTCTTCCATGTGCGTTGAGACGCCGCTGGAGACGAGTCGCGGGGGTTCCGGCCGGAGGTGTGGTCAAATCCGCGGCTGCTCTCTCGACGCTCTTGTGCCTTGCGAAGGGATCCGGTCGTCCGCGTTGGCCAGAGCGACGCTTTCAGGAAGAGGCGTGAGTGGTGGCGCCCGGCGAGTTCGGAAGCTCGCCACGAGGTCGAAACGCCGGTCGTTTCATTGGAGTGCGAGGATCGCCATCTTGCGGGGGCCGTCAGCGCCGGCTCGTCTTTGCCATGCCCGGATCGGAACGCCCTGAAGCAATACCCAGCGGACCGCTGAGTTTCCGTGCTGGCTTCTTCGCCGCTGCGGTAGTGCCACCGCTAGGGATGGGACCGCAAGCATTGCCAAGAGGAGTGTCAGTCTGCACGAAGGCTTTTGCGAGTTTTGGAAGCTTGCGATCAATAGCCGCCGTCGGCTGTTCCACCGGTCACGATTGCGACGCCGTTGCTCGTGCCGATACGGTCGGCGCCGGCCTCGATGAGTTCGTTGGCGAACTCTCTCGAGTTGACGCCGCCGCTGGCCTTGATGAGGACCTCGTCGCCGACGACCTCTCGCATGAGTCGCACGTCCTCGATCGTCGCTCCACCCTCCTCCTTGCCGGTGGACGTCTTTATGAAGCGAGCCCCTGCAGTCTTGGCAAGGGTGCACGCGGCGATCTTCTCCGTGTCCGTGAGGAGTCCCGTCTCGATGATGACCTTGACGGGTTTGTCTCCGCACGCCTTGACCACTTGCTGGATGTCCTCGAGGACGAGGATGTAGTGCTTGCTCTTGATGGCGCTGACATGTATCACCATGTCAATCTCCTGGGCGCCGCGGTTCGCGATGGCATCATGAGCTTCGAAGGCCTTAGCGACGGGTGTCATCTGGCCGTGGGGAAAGCCCACGACAGCTATGGGAATCACGTCCGACCCCTCGAGCTTTCGTGCCACGTACTCGACATCGCCGGAGAAGACGCAGACCGACCTGAAGTGGTATCGCTTCGCCTCCTCACATACGCGGTCAAAGTCCTCCTTCTTCGCGTCCGTCCTGAGCAGCGTGTGGTCAATAACTCGTGCGAGTTCCCTGTCGTAGCTCTCCTCGGTCAATTCTTCCTCCTGTGCAGGCTGCTATTGACCGTAGTACGAACGGTCTCACGCTCGTCGAGGCCATGACCGCAACTCATCGCCGCCCGCGCGGCGAAAGGGTGTGACTCTCGGAGGCCTGTGCCGCCCGCGGTATCAGACAGGCTGAGTTATGTTCAGGCGCACAATGTGCCGCCAAGGCGGCTCGGCCGGGGCGCGTTCGGTGGCGTCTGCGAGGCTGCCAGGTCCTCGCGAATGGCGCCGGCGCACGCGTTGGGGTCGTCTTCCTGGATGTAGTACCCCCGCCTCGGCGAACTCGACATCGTTGGCGTCGGGGAATTCCTCGCGCCAGCGGGCGACGGTAGCGTGCAGCGTAGTTGCGACCCGCCCCTCGAGCTCACCGAGCCAAGGGTGCGAGGCAAGGATCTCCTTGGGGAACTCAGCGATGCCCTCCCTCGAGTCGGGAGTGGGCACGACCTCGGTGTAGTGGGCGAACTCCCGGTCGGATAGCTTCACCTGCAGCATGCGCTTCATCGGGGCCGTCACGAACAAGGTGCGCTGCTTGATCATCCATTGCAGCGGAGGGCTTCCATGGTCCTGCCGAACATCTTCATTGTGCGGTCGTCGGACGGCCAGAACCAGGTGTTGCCCATGACAATCCCTTTGACCCGCTCGGGTGTCCGCACTACCGACCGCTGCGTAGGTACTCCGGCGCGCAGCGCGTGCGTGCCCCTCCGCGGTGAGTCCAGTCTGGGTGTGACTCGGCTAGGGGAGGACCAACGACTTCCATCCAGTTGCGTTCGGCGATCTCTCGGTAGCGTTCAGGATCTACAGCACCCGGCGGCAGAAGAGCGTGCTCCTCGAAGAAACGCTCCATCCCCGAGGGAGTGAACATGGCGAGGATTCTTGATGGTCGGGCCTCGAGGTTCTGGAAACAGTGAGCGGTGCCACGAGGCACGAATACGAACGCGCCCTCAGGAGCGTCGAAAATGCGGTCGTCGGCGATGAATCGGAAGTTCCCATCTGGGACGTACCTCATCTCATCCTCGCGCCGATGGATGTGTTTTGGCGGACCCTGATTTGGGCCTATGACGTTCTCGAGCAACGTGAATGCCCCGCCTGTTCTGCCGGTATCGGCCGTGATCGTGGTGGGTCCGCCCGCGGGGCCTGAGATCGACCTGCCCTCTCCACTGCGCACGACGAACGCCTCGACCGTCTTCGCCATCAGGACCTCCTAGGTATGCCGTCGGCCGAATGGGCGGGGGTCCACCCTACGCGTGGACCCCCGCCCATATGAGCCGTTGTGGGCGGCTGGTGGGAAGGGTGTGGCTAGCTGTCGTCGGTGACGCGGCCCATTAGCTCCGCGAAGTCAACCACTGGGCGTGTCTCAGCCCAACCGATGTCGATCACGGGGGCGAGGGCCTCTTCGATCTGACTGGCTGAGGTTGCGTCGAGTATCAGAAAGGTTGTGTGGGCTGCCGCATCCACATAAGCACCCACCAACCCGACTTCAGACTCCATGATGCCCGCCATGGCCTTCCCGAACGTCTCGCGTGCCCGATCGGCATCGTGGTACGGGCACGTCTCCCAACTATGGGTGTGCTTGACATGAAATAGCATCGCGTTCTCCTTCGATAGTGCTGCAATCCTCTTGCGAGAGATCGCTGCTCCCGCCTCCCCAATGTGTTGAGGAGTGTCGGGTTGGTTCGCCTGGGGCTATGAGACTTCGTAGATCTCGTTGGCGACCAGGCCGTGAGCTTCACGGTGCACTCTTGCTGCAGTCTCTGCATCGGGGGCATCAACAAGGCAGGAGGTCCTTCCCGCCCTCTCATCGACCCAATACCGCTTGTAGTCCACTCCCTACGCGGCCTGCGTCTTCAGATCAGCCTGATGTGCACCCGCTACGTCGTCCGCCGATACGCCACGGTCCATCGTGTGCACGTCTAGATGCGTTCGCATCGATGTGTCCCTCCCCAGAGATGTGTCGCCACAACTGAACCTACCCGCGCCCACCAATGCCCGAGCACATTCCTCGGCGCACCGTTCCCCGTCGGCACTCGCCCCAGCCGCCCCTGTGTGCCTGATTGATGATGAGGGGGTGTTTCGGGCTTGTTGCGGGTTTGATGTTGGACTCGGGAGGGTGGGTCGAGATGTGCCGATTGTGGCTCGTCTCGACCCACCCGCCTGGACACGCCGGCTAGGGGGTCGGGTCGGGCCAGATTGGTGACCAGTCCGAGTTCCCGCCACCGGGACCCGGCGACGTCTCGGGGTCGTCGGTGTTCCATGCAGCGTTGCTGGCGTGTGCGCCGGCTTGGTTGTTGCCGGGCAGGAAGGACCAACCAGATGCGATTGGCCCGATCGTCGACACGCCGTTGTCTCCGTTGTGGTCATCGGCGTTCTTGACACCGTCACCAACCGCGGGGCACAGGAACGCGCCGTCTGTTGCGGGACCGTCGGGCGGTGCCGCGAGCGCGATCGACTGCGTCGCAGCGAGTGCTCCGACCGTCATGGCAACGACCGCGAGCGTGCGTTGCATACGTCTGTTCATCTCGATTCGCCTTTCCGTCCGGGGTTCTCCCGGACTGTCGAAGCGGAATCTATGGCACGCATATGAACCCACGAGGAACAGAAGCTTGCCAATCCATTAACCCGACGCGACGGGATCGTCGGCGCTGATCGGGCCAAGGAATGGCGTCTAGATGCACGGACTGCGATCCCGAGACAAGGCGTCGATCGGGAGTGAGGTTTCCGGGTCACCGTCGACCCATCCTGCGAGAATCGTCCGTCCTCGGATGTCCGCGTGTCGCCAGCCGACCTCTCGCCCTCTCGGAACCTGCATGCAACGCGGATGCAACCCGCCTGCAACACCCCTGCAGCCCGTGCGATCCAAGATACGGCCGGGAATCATCCATCCGCACGATGTAGGGAGGCAATCATGACCACCGCACACGGGCACGGAGGCGGCTCCGCAATTGGACCACAACAGCCGCAAGGATGGGTTGTGTTCTTGGCGCTGTTCGCGATCACGGCCGTCGGCGTTGCCGCATTAGCCCTGGTCGTCAACCGCATCGATACACCCGTGTCGCGGGAGATCACGCCGATCGCGAACGGTCAAACCGCGCTCTCCAGTGAGCAGCTGGGTGCTATCAATCATGTTCTTGCTCACGAGTCGGCCGTTGGCGCTACCGCCGTGCTCTCCAGTGAGCAGCTGGGTGCTATCAATCATGTTCTTGCTCACGAGTCGGCCGTTGGCGCTACCGCCGTGCTCTCCAGTGAGCAGCTGGGTGCTATCAATCATGTTCTTGCTCACGAGTCCGCCGTCGGCGCCACCGCGGCAGCGGTAGAAGACTGAGCGAGCGTGTCGTGGTCGAACGTCGGCGTTCGGCCGCCGAGACCGTAGGCCAGCGCCGTCGGAGCGTCAGTTGGAGCGTTCGGGCCGACGGGCAACGGTCGCGTCTAGTCCTCCAAGAATTGCTGGGAGCGCGTCGGGCCCATCCTCCAGATAGGCAAACATGGCCGCTCGGAATTGGGATTCGATTCCCATTGCAACCGAGGCGTCGAGCCGGAACACCCCCTGGGCAAGGGCGCTGTGTGCAATCGGCGCAAGGCTCGTTCGGGCGTCCTCCGTGCCGTAGCCGTGATCGAAGGCTTGATTCGCCACGACGAATCCCGATCCGGCCGAGCGGGCAAGCGCGAGTCCATAGTCGGGCCCCGAAAGGAATCGCATCAGCTCTCTCACCTCAGGTCGATCCGATCGCGCCGCGACGAACACCGCCGAACCGAGAACCGCATCGGAATCTCGCAGAGTCGGAACCGGTGTGAGGAAGTAGCCGATCTCTTCGAGGTGCGCCTGGCTTGGGGACAGATACCGAAGCGCGAAGCTTCCTTGATGGTGAAGCCAACAATCCGGTTCGTCCGACAACAACCACCGCATTCCCTCCGGCGCCTCGGTGCCGACCGCCCCGTCGATTCCGCTGTAGACGTGGCCCGGTTTGAGCAGGGCTTCGCCGTAGCGTTCAAATGCACGGCGAATCGGCGTGGACGTGAACGGCAGTGAGCCGGCCACCCATCGATCGAACACGTCAACACCGGCATCCCGAAGTACAAGGTCCTCCACGAAGTCCGTTGCCGGACCGGCGGGTGTCAATCCGGCTTCTGCGACGCACCAAGGAGTCCGCCCGTCCTCCACCATTTCCTCCGCCAGCGCGAGGAGCTCTTCCCAGGTATCGGGTACTGCGTATCCGGCTTCGGCAAACGCTGCGGCCGGGTACCACACCAGGCTCTTCACCGAGACCGCCAGCGGAACGCCTCGCAGGGTCTTCTCGCCTGGGGAGGGGGATTCGGGCGTCGCCGGCCGCATCAGGTCGAGCAGGTACGCGTGATGCTCCGTTTCGAGCTTCGTCGCGTCCAGATAGGTGCCGACGTCGACGTAGTTTTCGGGGCTGGCCGTCGAGGTCGAGAGCGACTCAACAAGCCCCACCACGTCGAACCGATCGAGGGAGTCATACCAGCCGCGGTCAGACGCCGCTGCGACAACGTCGATTCCGGTTAGCGCCGTGAACCGTGCGAGATCGGCAGCGAACGCCCGCCCGTCGTCCCCATCCCACGGACTCAACACCGTCACCGTCGTACCGGCCAGGGGTTGATCTGACGACGCATCCACCGCCGGCAGCGGGACGACGATCGTCCCCGGTGCAATCTCCACAATGCCGCGGGGGCAGTCGAGACCCGCGAAGAATTCGTCGCATTCCCCTCCGGTCAAGGACCGGGTGATGCCTGATCGTGCCAGCGCAACCAGTTCCGGTAGCGGCAGGTCGTAGACGCCGACGAGTCCGATTGCGCCATCGATCGTTGCAACGCGGTCCGCGTTCCCCGGGTAGAGGATGCCGGCGGATTGGATCGCGAAGTGGATTGCCTCAACGGTCATGGCTGGCACGACTTGACCGGCACTCTGGAGGACACCGGCGGCATGGGTTGCCAGCAGCAGACTCCGTTCCGGATCGGTTGCGAGAGATGCCGTGGCCCCGTGGGTGAGCGATGCAGCAAGGGCCCTTGCCTCTGACCCGACCGCGGCTACACGCTCGCTCTCGGAGACTGCGGCGAGACGCTCAGCTTCCTTCGCATGATCGGCAGCGTTCCGGCCGAGGGCGATCGCTACCACGGTCAAGGCGGTTGCGACGATCGCCGCGATTGACATCACAATGGCGAGGGCAACCGCACGATTGTGGGCCCGGACCCTGAGTCTTCGCTCCTCAGCAGCGCGCTCTGATTCGATGGCTCGTTCCGTTTCGCGCCGGGATTGGCTCGCTACCAGGTAGTCCCGTTCTGACTCGGTGAGCGCGATGTCCGTCCGGAGTTCCCAGCCATCGTATTGATCGAGATGCGATCCAGCGATCAGGTAGTCGGGATCGCAACCTGACTCTTGCCATGTCCGCACTTCCGCGTCGAGCGACTCCCGCAGGTGGAGGTCGACACGCTCCAGTGCCACCCACGACCGCAGGCGCTCCCAATCCCCAATCAGTGCCTCGTGCACCAAGGAGACGGTCGCCTGGCGGGTCGACGGGTCCCGATCGAAGCCAATGAGGCGAAGGGAGCCGAAGCGATCGAGCACCTCGGATGCAGCCGGTCCGAGCGACAGGACTTCCTCCAAGGGGGCGCGGCGGCGGGTGACAGGACCGACTTCCCCGACTCTCACCAGGCGGAAGAACACTTGGCGTGCTGCGATGCGCTCGAGTTTCCCAAGCCCCAAGTACGCGGACTCTGCCCGACGGGCGAGAATGCCCTGCATCCCCCCTTCCGCGTCGAAGTCACCAATCGTGATCGTGGAACCCGTGTGGGATTCGAAGAGTCGAGTCAACGCGTATTGGAGTTGGGGGAGGGCAGCCGGCTCTCGACGCACGTCCTCCGACAGTCGTGCCACGAGATCCGGATCGAACGACACGCCGACGCGGGCCGCGGGCTCCACGATCGCTGATCGGAGTTCGTCGGGATCAAATGGAGTGACCGTCACCATGCCGCGGACGATCAGATCTGCAAGCTCGCGATTGTGGAGCGGTCGGTCGTAGAAATCGGCTCGCAGGGCGAGCAAGACCATCATGTGCGGATCCGGGCATGTGGCGACCTGCACCACTGTTTCAATGAATCGATCTCGGTCATGCGAATCGGCCGCGGCGAAGAGATCCTCGAATTGGTCGATGACGAGAAGTGTCGGCCGGCCTGCACCACCGCGCCTGCACAACTCTTCGATCGCTTCCGTCGGATTGGCCTCGAGTGCTGCGAACAGCCCTTCGCCGGCGAGGCCGGTCTCGTCTGCGATTGCGAGTTCGAGCGCTTCAAAGGGGTGCTGACCCGGTTCCATGAGAAAGGCCTGCAGAACGTCCCCGTTTCGCCGACTGCGCGAGCGGAGCGCCGGAATCGCCCCGGCGGTCAGCAGACTCGACTTGCCGCAGCCGCTCGATCCGATCACGGCAACGAGGCGGCTCCCCGAAGCGAAGCGTTCAACGATTCTGGCGATGAGTCGGTCTCGACCGAAGAAGTCGTCGGCGTCGCGTTCGGTGAAGGAGGCAAGCCCCTTGTATGGATTCCTGGTCGGGGACCCACCAAACGGTTCGGCGGGTGTCGGGGTGGTTCTGCCGAGCAGCGGATCTTGGTTCAGGATCTGTTCCTCGAGCGTTCTCAACTCGGGCGAGGGATCGATTCCCAGGTCGCCGACGAGCCGTTCACGAGCCCGACCGAACGCCTTCAACGCGTCGGCCTGGCGACCCGATCGATAGAGAGCGAGCATGAGCTGACCCCATAGACGCTCTCGATACGGATCATCCAGGAGACACGCCTCAATTCGGGGAATTGCTTCGTCGTGCAAGCCGAGCTCGAACTCGAGATCGAACGCGTCCTCGATCGCGGTCCTGCGCTCCTCGTCGTACGGGTGCGCCCGAGTCGAAATGCCGCCGCTGCCTCGGAGATCAGCCAGTGCGGGCCCCCGCCACAACGAGAGAGCCTTACGCATGGCGTCGAGTGCCCTTCTCGGATCAGCCACTTCGATCGAGCGCGCAACAAGCGTGAAGGCTTCAAACCGGTCCGCGTCGAGCTCGCCTTCGTCGACCCTGATCCGGTATCCCGGTTCGACTGACACGATTCGATCGTCACCGAGAACCCTCCGCAGTCGCGAAACGTAGGCCTGGACGGAACGGCGGGCCGTCGGCGGAGGTTCCTCCCCCCATACGACGTCGATCAGCTGATCGGTGGGAGTGACTCGATTCGCGTTGAGCAGCAACGCGGCCAGAACCGTTCGCTGTCGGCGCCCGCCGAGTTCAACCGGCTCGTTTCCTGCGGACACCTCAAAGGGGCCGAGGATCCGGTAGTCCATGGCTCCTTCATTTCAACCTCATCACGCCCACCGAGCAAGGGTCGAAAGTCACCCGTCGGAGTCGCTGATCGCGATCCTGCATTGCAGCGGCGCAGCAAGGTCACCGCGGTCAGCCCGCGCATGATGGCGCTTTCCTCAACGAAGCGATAGAGCCGCCGACGCTTTTATGCAGAAGCGGCGTCCCCGGGGAAGGTGGGAATTGCGTCGCGACACCTGTTGTCCGAAGCGTTGCAGTGAGCCCTTGAGCCGACAGCTGATACCGGCGGGAGGGGTTGCGGAGGGTCTGACCCGTCTTCAGGGCTTTGTGCCCTGGCAGGTGTCGCGTCGAGGACGACTGTTGTGGTGTTGGGCGCCGTCTCGAGAGGGGGATGTTGTGCGGGAGTCTTGACGCTTCTGCGCCCCCGCGAAATGAACCGGTCGCCGGCCATTGCCAGAACGGCGCTTTCAGGAAGAGACGTCGCTACCGGCCGCTGAGTCCTTCCCCGTCAGGGGTGATTGACCCTCGGCAAGGAGGCGCGTGAGGGCTTCGGTGCGCGGGGTCATTCCGAGGTGTTCCGTTGTTGGCCATTCGTCGATTTCGTCGCGGGCGAACTCGATCCACCGTTCGATGCTCTTGAACATCTCGATCTGAAAGGTTGCGAACAACACGGAGAGGTGCGTGCGTTCAGGGAAGGGGTGTCCTCCGTTGAGATATGACGCCATGAGTTCCACGATCGCATCGTGGTGTTCGCCAACGTCGGATTCCAGTTCGTCAAGGGCACCTTGGAGGTCTTCGATCGATCCCTGATCTGCGAACAGAAGCCGGAGGAGGGCTTCGATCTCGATGCGAGGGGGTTGTGTTCTGGATCCCATCCAGTCGCTGAGCGCAGCTCGACCTTCATCTGTGATTTCGTAGACGTTGCGGCTGCGGTTGCCACTCTCCTCGGTGTGGGTCGTGGCGTAGCCGAGCTCGACGAGCTTCTTCGGTTCGGAGTAGAGGAGGCGCGTTGACTTGGGCCAGGCATAACGAAGGCTCCGCTGAGCCTGATTCGTCAGTTCGTAGCCGGCCCACGGCTTCAGATCGAGGAGGCCAAGGACTGCATACGACGAGATTGTCATTCTCGGTGACATGTACTTGATCTTACTGCATAGTTCAGTATTATGATACTGCAGGCTGCAGCATTCCGACAGGTGGGAGCGACCGACCGCTCCACGCTTGGAGGCTGCTCGGGAAGGTATGGCGACACTTCGACGGGGAGGACATCATGGAGATTGCTGAGCACATCACAGCCATTGGACAGGAAGCCAAGCTCCTGGCAGCCGGGGCGGATCAGGGCGGACTCGACATCGACATACCGACATGTCCGGGATGGACCATGCGCGACCTGGTTCGCCATCTGAGCGAGATCCACTTGTGGGCTGCCGGCCTGGTCGCCCAGCGCACCTCGAAACTCTGGCCCGACGATATCTCGGAGCACACGGACTCATGGCCAGATCTCGCTGTCTTCTGGCCGGACGACGACAAGTTGGTCGACTGGTATCTGGCAACGAACGCCAATCTGGTTCAGTCCCTCGCGTCGGCCCCTCCGGATCTCGACTGCCCGACCTTTCTTCCCGCACCGTCGCCTCGTGCAATGTGGGCCAGGCGCCAGGCCCACGAAACGGCAGTGCACCGATTCGATGTCGAGAACGCTGTGGGCATAGCGTCGGGATTCGATCCCGAGTTCGCCGCGGACGGGATCGACGAGTTGCTCGCCGGATTCGCGCCACGACGCAAGGAGTTCCCTGTCGCGAGCGCCCAGGCGATGGTCGTCCATGCCGAGGACACCGACGACCGTTGGCACGTCACCATGGCACCCGAAGGCATCACCACACGCAGCGGCGACGGACCTGCCGATGTCACACTCGCCGGAGACGCCTCTGACCTCTATCTGGTGCTGTGGAACCGCGGCGAAGATTCCTCGATCGACGTGACAGGCGACCGCGACCTCCTCGAAACCTGGCACAACAACCACCGGCTCCGCTGGTCCTGAGCTGCAAACCCAACGACCAACTCATTGGAGGTAGACACGATCACGTAACGAACCCCTATTCGAACACAACGGCTGTAGACACCGCAAGGAGACACCAAGTAATGAGAAGCACCATCGAAGACCTCCCGATCGCCCACGAGGCACTTGGAGAGATGATCCGAGGCCAGGACTGGGGCGGAATGACCAGTGCGTACATGCAATACCCGACCGGCCTCGACTTCTGCCCCCTGCTCGAGGGTCTGGAAAGGGACCATTGTCAGTGCCCGCACTGGGGGTTTGTCATCGAGGGCACCATCCGAGTGAACTACGAAGACGGAACCGAAGAAGTCGTCGGCGCTGGCGAGATCTACTACTGGCCCTCCGGTCACACCGTCGTGGTCGAGCAAGCGGTCAGGATGGTCGAGTTCAGCCCCCACGACCAGATGTCAGAGGTGCTTGCCCACGTTGTCGGCAAGCTGTAGGACTGAGCTCGATCAGGACTAGATATCGCAAACCTTGGATGGCCCGACGGACAACCGCCGGGCCATCCAAGTAGTAGCGGGAGCCACATACACCCCCCTCCGTCAAGAGGGGCTATCGGTACCTGATCTTCCAGTTCCTAGCGCCATTCGATGCCGAGACGATGGAGCGCCCGGCACACGAAGTCAGACCACGCCTGCAGGGAACCAACAAGGCCATCCAGTTCCTCTGGGGACGGCACCACTGGCTCCCCGTCTCGACCGGCACGGGCTGAACCTCGATTGACCACCCAGGGTCGCGACACGTGGCCGTCGACCTTGTGCCCCGCCGTCCTCTGGATTCGCCGTGTTGGTTCCAACTCCATAGATACTTCGCCGACGGCCCATCGCGCCGGTAATTGACGGATCGGGTGTACCATTATCAAACGCGGTCTATCCGCACCTCACTCCCGTTCTCGGAGCCGCCGAATTGGCACCCGGTTTCCCTGCCTAGACGAGTGATCGTCACCTGCTCGCCGTTCCGGCGACACCGTCCCAGGAGGATGCCATGGAAATCGGCCCACGCGATACTTCGATCTGTTTTGTTAGTACCTATCCGCCGACGGTCTGCGGCTTGGCCAGCTACACGGCTTCGCTCGCCAACGCTGTCGCCGCCTCCCGCGGGTCCCGAGCCGGTCTCGGGGTGGTCGACCTCGTCAAAGGGCCCATTCGGGCACCCGGGCCGGATGTCACGTTCAGCCATCGAGCCGGCAATGCCGCTTCGCTCCGGAAAGCGACGCGGGTGTTGAACTCGTTCGACACCGTTTCGATCCAGCACGAGTTCGGGATCTTCGGTGGACCCGACGGCGAGGAAGTCCTCGATCTCATCTCGGGCCTCACCGTGCCGTCGGCCGTGACGTTCCACACCGTGCTGGACTACCCGACGCCGCATCAGCGGATGATCATCGACGGTCTCTCGGAGATGGCCGATCGCCTCGTTGTGATGAGCCAGACGGCTGCGGAACGGCTGATCCTGCGCTACGGCGTCGACGCAGAACGCATCGATGTCATCCCGCACGGAGTTGACACGCGCTTCGCCGGCCCTTCCCTCGTTGCGGGCGACCGCCCCCTCGTCCTCACCTGGGGATTGATCGGCCCGGGCAAGGGCTTGGAGTCGGTTGTCGAGGCCTTCGCCGGTCTGCTGGACCTCGACCCGCGTCCGCGGTATCTGATTGCCGGGGCCACCCATCCAAATGTGCGTGCGGACTCGGGCGAAGCCTATCGAGAGGGTCTGGTTTCGTTGGTCCACCGCTTCGGAGTGGAGGACCTGGTCGAGTTCGACGACCGCTACCTCGACCGAGCAACTCTTGCCCGCCTGGTGCGCAGCGCCGACCTCGTGGTCCTCCCCTATTCATCGATCGAACAAGTGACCTCAGGCGTTCTGGTGGAGGCAATCGCTGCCTCAAAACCGGTGATCGCCACCCAGTTCCCCCATGCCGTGGAGCTGCTCTCCGGGGGGGCCGGCATCACGGTTCCCCACGGCGACTCCGGGGCGCTGAGCGCGGCGCTGCGACGCCTCTTGATCGATCAACGCCTGAGTTCGCACATGGCGCGGGAAGCTCGCCAGATTGCCGACGGATGGTATTGGCCGATCATCGGTCGTCGATTTGGGTCAATGATGTCGGGCCTCGGACGAACCGACCACGTCGGTCACCAGCAACCGGCGTTGGAGGTAGCTCGTGTCGCCGGATGAACGTGCCAAGGCCGCCGCTCATCCGTCAGGCTCCCCGTTTGGGGCCGTGAGGTCACAACTGCCGCGCCCGGCGTACACACATCTACGCCGGCTCACCAACGAGACGGGACTGTGGGAACACGCCCGTATTCTGACCCCCCGCGTCGAGCATGGGTTCTGCACCGATGACAATGCGCGCGGCCTCCTCGTCGTGTCGCGACCGACGTCACCCTCGTTCGAGCTGGCGGATCTTGCCGCGATCTACCTCAATTTCGTGCTCGATGCCCGCACCGGCACAGGCCAATTCCACAACCGTCGCGACGCGGACGGTGCCTGGATCGACGAAGTCGGCAGCGACGACAGCCAAGGTAGAGCGTTGTGGGGGCTCGGGACCGTCGCCAGATCGGGTCCGGCGCCGTGGATGCGGGAGGCAGCCTTCGACGCCTTCGCTACCTGTGGCTCGTTTGAATCACCGCACCTCCGCGCCAATGCATACGCGGCCCTCGGTGCTACCGAGATACTCGCCGCCGATCCGGCCAACGCCGGCGCAGCCGAACTCCTCGAGCGAACGTCTGGGATGGTCGCCGCCGCCGCCAACGACAGAATCCCCTGGCCGGAAGCTCGCCTCACCTACGACAACGCACGACTCCCCGAAGCCCTGTTGGCGGCGGGTGCCGCTCTCGACGACCGCCACCTGATCGCGGTCGGCATCCGACTTCTGGATTGGCTCGTTTCGGCCGAAACCAACCACGACCACTTCAGCTTCACGCCAGTCGGCGGATGGGCGCCGGGCGGCCCGCGCCCTGCGTTTGACCAGCAGCCCATCGACGCAGCGGCGATGGCCGAGGCCTGCTACCGAGCGTGGGCCATTACCGGCAAGCCGGTGTGGCGGGAGCGAGCCCTCGATGCCGCACGGTGGTTCGTGGGATGGAATGACACGGGAATGGTGCTCTACGACTCGGAAACGGGCGGAACCTCCGACGGCCTGATGAAACACTCGGTCAACGAGAACCGGGGAGCTGAGTCAACGCTCGCCGGAATCGCCGCACTCCAAGTTGCTGCACTGTGCTCCACCGGAGACTTCGGAACAGCAGTCCGCTGATGTCCTCCGTCCCGGTAACCCGCGTGCCGGTGCGACTCGCACCGGATGCCCAACGGCTCATCGCGAAGCCCTTCATGTCGGTCGAAGACGTCCGGGCCGACGGAAGGACTCGTGGGCAGCAGCTGATCGATCGGATCCTTGAGCTCTCTTCCGACGAGGTTGCGGATACGCTCGAGAAGCTTCGACAGCGCTTCCAGCAACGACACGAGAACCTCGACGCCGTCTTCGAGCGCGGATTCCTGACGGTGGCGCACTTGATTCCCGACGCAGCCGAGCTCCCCGACCAAATGCGACGGCTCGTTGGCGCGTACTTCATGCACGAGTACTCGCTCGAGGGCGCCGCGCTCACCAACCCCTCGATCGTGGCTCATCCCGACCAAACCGGGACACCCGAGAGCTCACTTCGGGTCATCGTCAGTCTTCGGTCGATAGGGGAGGGCCACGTCTCCTCGATCGAGTTTCGCACCGGTGTGATTGGGCAGGACGGAGACATCGACATCGAGCCGCCGGGTGTTGCGATGACCGGACACCGTCAGTCCCCCATCTTCGACAAGGGAATGTTCACCGCGAAGCTGGCCGAGATGGGTGCGACCAACGATCTGACGATTCAAACCCTGGCCGCACTGGCGGATCGATTCACCATCGCGGATCTCGACGGGGCGCTTGCCGAGCTCGCCGGAAGCGAAGCTTCGTCGAATGTCGTTCACCACGTTGCGCAGGTGATGCAGTGGCTGGCCTCGTCCAACTACGAGCTCACGTTCCCTCAGGCATCCGAGCTGTCTCAGCGGGTGCTTTTCCCACACGGACCGTCGGAAAGCCGCGGGATGGAAGACGCCAGGTTTGTTCGATTCGTCGCCACTGACGAATCGGTCACCTACTACGCGCCGTACACGGCGTACGACGGATTCAACATTCTCCCCCAGCTGATCGAGACGAAGGACTTCAAGGACTTTCGGATCGCGACGCTCAACGGTCCGTCTGCGGCAAACAAGGGCATCGCCATCTTTCCACGCTCCATCGCCGGACGGTATGCCGCTCTCGCCAGGACCGACGGCGAGAACAACTACCTGATGCTGTCCGATCACGTCCGCTTCTGGCACGATGCCGAACGGATCCAGGTGCCGACCCGACCGTGGGAGCTCATGCAGATAGGCAATGCGGGTCCTCCCCTTGAGACCGAGGCGGGGTGGCTCGTTGTCACCCACGGAGTCGGTCCCATGCGGCAGTATGCACTCGGCGCGATATTGCTGGATATCGATGATCCCTGTCGGGTCATCGGGCACCTCCGCGATCCACTCCTGGTTCCAAACGAGCAGGAGCGCGACGGCTATGTGCCCAACGTCGTCTACTCGTGTGGATCGATCATTCACAACAACCGGCTGGTGATTGCCTACGGGGCTTCCGACACGTCGTCCACCTTTGCCTCGGTCCCGGTTGACAAGCTGCTGTCTGAATTGACGTGAGCCCGACCGGACCCCTCAGCCTTTGGCGAGGATCCGGCGGTAGAGCGCCACGTAGTCGTCAACCATCCTCGCCGCGTCGAACCGTCGCTCGATCGAACGGCGAACACCAAGCCGGTCGAGGTGGCCGGCTTCGCCGACAGCCTCAACCGCTTCGTCAACCGTCGACACCAGATATCCGTTGATGCCCGATTGGATGATCTCGGGCATCGAGCCTCGCGCATGTGCGATCACGGGCGTCCCACAGGCCATTGCTTCTACCACACTGAACCCGAACGGCTCGTCGAAATCGATCAAGTGCAGCAGCGCCGTGGCGCTGCCCAGGACTTCTTGGCGCCGATCCGGCCCAACGGGTCCCAGATAGGTGACGCGATCCCCGTCGATATGAGGCTCGACCTTGGTTTCGAAGTACTCGTGATCCTGGATGATCCCTGCGAGCACAAGCGGGATCCCCGCCCGGTTGGCCACTTCGATGGCGGTTGCGGTCCCCTTGTCGGGGTGGATCCGACCAAAGAAGGCCAAGGAGCCTCCACCCGGACCGACCTCGAACGACCCGATATCGATGCCGTGGTGAATCGTCGCGGCGTAGGGAAGCGCCGGATGACGGTCGGCGTCACTGATCGCCACGTACTGGACGCGATCGGCGTATTCGAGATATGCGGGCAACGTGGCGTCGGAGGCAAATCCGTGGATGGTGGTGATCACGGGCGTGTCGATAAGTCGGGTGTAGGTGAGCGGGAGGAAATCAAAACTGTTGTGGATCAGATCGAAATCGTTGGCTCGTTCGAACACTGCGGCGATGTGCAGCGCCTCGTACGTCTTGGCGTCGAGTGTCGGGTCTTCCGAGTACCCGGTGGGAGCAACGCCCACCAGGCGGGCCGCGGTGACTGAATCGGCCGTGGCGAACAGCGTCACGTCCACGCCCCGCGCTACTAACCCTTCCGTCAGGAGCGAGGCAAACTGCTCCCACGGACCGTAGTGCCGGGGGGGTACTCGCCACGAGATGGGGGCAAGAACCGCGACCCGAAGCCGCTCTGAGCCAGGGTTGAGTTGATCAGGCAAGTGGCTCGTTGCGCTCAGCGTCCGAAGGCCCGGTCTTCCGACTGCTTCGCCATACTCTCGGCGGCGAACGTCTTCGCCCTCATCTCGACGCGTTCCTTGTCGCGGCTCTTGGCGGCCACCTTCTCGGTGTTCCTGCTGCCCTTGTCCTTGATAGCCATCAGTGCCTCCCGGCCGGCAACCGGAATCGATCACCACGTGTCATTGTCCCACACTCTCGACACTCCCTCGGCCGCGATTGACCACCAGGACAACGACCGACGCTTCCCGCCAAGAGCGATGCAATTGCCGTTCGATGCTTGAGGGAACGCGCGCCGCCCGGCACACCGAGGACACAATCTGGCCCCTTGTGGACAGCCGGGACGCAGCCAGCGG
>Ga0316194_10000720_pt1 | contig 22141 bp, 20 predicted proteins | sample CroRivsedime1_MG_FD_204936 | JGI IMG/M metagenome (GOLD analysis project Ga0316194, IMG submission 204936) | Coastal sediment microbial communities from Maine, United States - Cross River sediment 1 | ecosystem: Environmental > Aquatic > Marine > Coastal > Sediment | place: USA: Maine...
CTCATTCGCACGCGACACCCCGCATCTTTCTGGCTGAACGTGGCGACGACCATGCTGATCCTGTTGGGGCCGGCCGTGGAGGACAGTGCCAGCGGTAAAGACGTCTACATGGCGTTCGCCGTGCGCATGGGGTTGTTTGTTGCGGTGACCTTCTATGCCTGGCTGGCGGTGTATGCGCTGGAGTACCTGCGCACGCGCCGTATCCGTCGGGTGGCATCATTATCACAGGATATGGAGACGCCGGCATGCTGATCAATATGCTTATGGGTTTGCCGACCATGGTGGTTTGCCTGCTGCTGCAGGCATTACTGCTCGTCAGGGTCATACACTACTACGCTAGTCGCCGGGAACAGATCGACAGCCCCTCATTCTGGTCGAGTCTCGCGGTGGTGAGTATGGTGATGCTGTTACTGGTGATCGGTAACCTGGCACAGGTCGCGATCTGGGCGGTGTTGTTCCGGCTGCTGGGTGAATTCCAGACCTTCAGCGAAGCCTTTTATCATTCCGCGGTGAACTTCGCGACGCTCGGCTACGGCGATATTGTGATGTCGCCGGAGCACAAAGTGCTCGGCCCGCTGGAGGCCATCAATGGTGTGTTGATGATCGGCGTATCCACTGCTGCATTGATGGCAGCGTTCCAGGATGCGATACGAAAAACGAAGCAGGCGCAACGGGGTGAATAAAGGATCCGGTCCCGTTTAACGGACAGCTGCAAAGATGTACCCGCTATGAACCACAATTTTCAGGAAGTCATCCTCCAGGCGACCGGTGCCGAGTCTCTGTATCACATCGAAGATATCCAGTCGCTGTGGAGCGGTTATGGCAAGATCATGCGCTACGGTCTGCGCGGTGCGGATCGGGAGCGGGTGGTGGTCAAGCATGTGAAGTTGCCGGATAAGCATCATCATCCCCGGGGTTGGAATACCGATCGTTCGCATCAGCGCAAGATCCGTTCGTACCAGGTGGAGACGGCCTGGTATCGGGATTGGGCCCGGGCCTGTGATGACCGCTGCCGGGTGCCGGCCTGTCTTGCCGTGGAATCGGATGCGGATGAATTTCTGATGGTATTCGAGGATCTGGATGCCAGTGGTTTTCCGTTGCGTAAGCACGCGGTTTCCCTTGCCGGGATGCAACTCTGCCTGAATTGGCTGGCGCATTTCCATGCGACCTTTCTGGGCGAGACGCCCCGCGGCCTGTGGGAGGTGGGTTCCTACTGGCACCTGGATACGCGCCCGGACGAACTGGCGGCGCTGGATGATGTCCCTCTTAAGCAGGCGGCAGGCGAGATCGATGCGTTATTGCGCGCGGGTCGTTTTCAGACCTTTATCCATGGCGATGCCAAGTTGGCCAATTTCTGTTTTTCGCAGGACAGTACGCAGGTGGCGGCGGTGGATTTCCAGTATGTCGGCGGTGGCTGTGGTATGAAGGATCTTGCCTATTTCATCGGCAGTTGCCTGTATGAGGAAGATTGCGAGCGACATGAAGCGGCGCTGCTGGATTATTATTTCAGTGCACTGGGCAATGCGCTCAGAAGTCGCGGCCGGGATGTGGACCCGCATGCGATCGAGCGGGAATGGCGTGCCTTGTATCCCGTCGCCTGGACGGATTTCCACCGCTTTATGAAAGGCTGGAGTCCGGGGCACTGGAAGATTCACGGCTACAGCGAGCGGCTTGCCCGGCAAGTGCTGGCACAACTGAACACGACAGTGAGTGAATGATGCGACTGACGAAACAGGATCTGGATGATTTACTGCAATGCGCCATGGTGGCGGCGAGACAGGCCGGTGCCTTCATTCAGGCATCAAAGGCCAGGGGCATCGCGGTGCAGCACAAAAGCGGGGGCAGCAACATCGCCGCGCAGGTGGTCACCGAGGTGGATCTGCGCGCGGATGCCTTGATTACCGAGGCCTTGCTGCCGACCTGTGCGCAGTATGACCTGGCCCTGCTCACCGAGGAGAGCACGGACGATCACACGCGGCTGGAGAAGCCCGCTTTCTGGTCAGTCGATCCGCTCGATGGGACGCTGGCCTTCATCGAATCCAAACCGGGATACTCGGTGTCCATCGGCCTGGTGGCGCGCGACGCCACGCCCTTGATCGGTGTGGTGTACAACCCGGTTACGGACATCCTGTACTCGGCGGTGCAAGGGCAGGGCGCGCAACGCCAGGGTTCGACCTGGCGGCCAGTGACAACACCACGCGAAGGCAGACCATTTACGCTGGTGTTTGACCGGGGTTTTGATCAACGCGGCTACTATGCGCAGGTGTCTGCAGCCTTGAACGAACTGGCCGTCCGGCACGGGTTCTCCGCTGTGCAGACATTGGAAGGGGATGGCGCGGCGATGAATGCGATTCAGGTGCTGGAAAATTCGCCGGGCTGTTACTTCAAATTCCCGAAACCGCAACAGGGCGGCGGCAGCCTGTGGGATTTCGCGGCAACCGCGGCGATCTATAATGCGTGCGGGGCCGTTGCCTGCGATTTTTACGGCCAGGCACTGGAGTTGAACCGGGCGGATTCCACCTTTATGAATCACCGTGGTGTGTTGTACGCGTCCGACGCTACATTGGCCGCTGAGATCCAGGGACTGCTGCCGCTTGTTGCAGAGATCCAGGGACATTAAGGGGATAATACAGAGGTCATATGTTTTCGGGAGCGTTATGCTTATCAATGACTATCCACTGCAGCTTGCAATAAGAATCGGGAATACACAATGACACTGTTGTTTTTCTACCTGGCCATTGCCATAGGGGTTTCGTTCGTATGCTCGGTACTGGAAGCTGTACTTTTATCGGTGACGCCGAGCTATGCTGAAAACCTGCTTTCCGAGCGGCCGCGCGCAGGTCGCAGGCTGGGCAGGGTCAAGGAACACCTGGACGAGTCGCTCTCGAGTATCCTGATACTCAATACGTTTGCCCACACCATGGGTGCCGTCGGCGTGGGTTCGCAGGCTTTGCAGGTGTTCGGTCAGCAATGGGAAACCCTGATTGCGGTTTTGCTGACGCTGGTGATTCTGTATTTTTCCGAGATTATCCCCAAGACCCTCGGCGCGACCTTCTGGCGGCAACTGGCCATACCGTGTGCATTTGTTATCAGCTGGCTGGTGAAGCTGGTCTATCCGCTGGTGTGGCTTGCAACGCGCCTGACCAAACTGTTCAGCGCCAACAGGGGGAATGAAATAACCCGCGAGGAAATTATTGCCCTGGCTTCCCTGGGGCACAAGGACGGCACGCTTTTCTCGCGGGAGAACGAATACCTGTCGAACCTGCTAAGCCTGCGTGATGTGCGTACCGAAGAGGTGCTGACACCGCGCAGTGTGGTGCATATGCTGAATGAGGATCTGTCTGTCAGTGAAGCACTGGATAAATCCGGGACGCGCCAGTTCACCCGAATGCCTATCTACGGCCAGGACTTCGACGATATCAAGGGGAAAGTCATTCGCGCTGACCTGTTCGAGGCCGAACGCTCGGGACACGGCGAAGAGCCCATAAAAAACTTTGCCAAACCTGTTATCCGGGTCTCGGAGAAGTTGCCGGTACAACAGCTGCTCGATATGTTTATCAAAAACCGTGCGCACCTCTTCCTGGTTGAAGACGAATTCGGTCAAACCTCAGGCATTGTCACACTGGAGGACGCCATCGAAACCCTGCTGGGGCGCGAGATCCTCGATGAAAGCGATACAGTTGAGGATATGCAGGAGCTGGCGAGAAATAAGTACCGACAAAGACTCAGGGACGAGAAGGAGAAGCTTTAGGGCCTGAAAAATGTACTTGACGGGGTATTAAGACACCGAAGCCGGAGCTGGATTTGATTAATCAGTGCTTAAAGCTTGCAGAAGAGTGGAATCAAAAAGTTAGTTAAAGAGAGTTAAAGGGTACTGCCCTCTTTGCTGCACACCTGTGCCCGTTCACCAGATCCCCGGGATCAATCGGTAGCGAACCCCATTTCCGTAATCCCTGAATCGTTAAGTCGTTGGCAGTGCGCGCGCGATGCTGTTCGCATTATTTTCAGGAAGACAAGGCTATATTCGGTGCTAAAGGTGACGTGTGCCGCACTGGTATCTCGATCCAGCAGCATCGGGGATATTGAATGGTGAAGTACAGCGGTTTTCCAACAGAATTGGGTGATGAAGGGTATCCGGGCGGTTTCGCCGAGACGGTTCTCGAGTCGACTCAACAGGCGGTGGTTATCATGGAAAAGAACCAGCGCCGCATTGTCTATGTCAATCCTGCGTTTGTTGCGACGACTGGCTATGCCGTCGACGAGATCAAGGGAAGGTCGCTCTTTGATTTCAGATCCAGCCGGCACAACACGGCATTTTTCAGGCAAATCTGGAGATCGCTCGAAGAAAAAGGACAGTGGTCCGGGGAGATCTGGGGGCGCCGCAAGAACGGTGAAACCTATCCGTCCCTGCACACTATCAGCTCGATCTTCAACAGCAGGGGACGGGTGACGCATTATGTTTCGATGTTTTCAGATATCGCCGCTCTCAAGCGGCAGCAGGCAAACCTGGGTTACCTGGCCTATCACGATCCACTGACAGGCCTGCCCAACCGACTGATGCTGATTGACCGGCTTGAGCACGCATTACGCTCACACATCCGGAATAAAATGCAGCTGGCCGTACTGTTCGTTGACCTGGATGGCTTCAAGGCTATCAATGACACGCGCGGGCATGCGATCGGCGACCAGCTGTTACAGGTGACTTCCGAACGCTTTCAGTCCTTGTTGCGAAGTGGCGATACCGTGGCCCGCCTGGGCGGTGATGAATTTGTCATTGTGATCGAATCCTGCCGGTCGCGCGAGGGGATTGTGCGCATAGCGGAAAAACTGATCGCAACAATTGCCGAGCCTCTGCATATCGACGGACATGAACTCGAGGTTCGATGCAGTATCGGTATCGCTGTCGCCCCGCAGGATGGTCAGGATCCCGAGGTGATCATGGGAGCCGCCGATCAGGCAATGTACCGGGTAAAAACGAAACGCGGAAATGATTTCTGCTTTTTCGATGAAGGCCTGAATTAAATCGGGTCAGAGAGTAATTTTCTCTAATAGTGGAAATAGTTGGTCTCTGGCCCCATTTTCCTGCTTTGAGATCGCAAATTGCGATCTCAAGTTTGGGGTGCGGCTAATCGCGGTCAGGGGACCGCTCCTACAGGGGCCGATGCGGGTACCGGCGCGCCGCCCTGGGCAGACATTTTGTGCGCCGGGGCTCTGGAAAGCGGAATATTTTAGAAAATTTTCCGGACAATCGTCGTATAATGATTTGAGGGAAGCGCTATTAATGGACTAAATGGATGGAGACAAACTGTTTTTCTTGTTTGTCGGCGATGTTGATCAAATTTCGCCGGACCCTGGTTTTTACTACCTGCCTGTTCTTGTTAGCCACTGGTATTGCACACGCAGCCATTTTGGTGGCTGTTGACGACAGCTATGGAATACCCCTGTCTCAGGCTCTCCAGGTAGAGCCTTTTGGTGTGCTCGACAACGATACTCTGGACGGAGAAAACGCTGGAGAAAACGGGGTGACTGCCACACTGTTGACCGGCGTTAGTAAAGGCACCCTTACGTGCCCGGGCGTTGGGCCCGGCTTATGTTCTGACGGTTCATTTGAATACGCACCCGGCACTGGTTTTGATGGTGCAGACTCGTTTGTTTATCAGGCCGTGTCAGCTACCGAGACAAGTGCGCCAACCACTGTGACGTTAAGCGCCTGTAGTGGCGGACCACAACTCTTTTCCTGTTGGCACGAGTCTGCTTATCTGGCCAAGCTGACGGAACTGGGTTACAACACCTTTCAGGAAGGTTTTGAGGGTGCGGCATGGAATGTGGCGCGCTCACCTGATTCGGTTAACAGTGTCACCAGCCAGGGTATTGTCTGGACGTCTAACCACACAGCCACAAATACTGTTACTACGGGTTCCGGACCTGCCCGAAGCGGCGCTTATGGTGTCTTCGATCCTGACCACGGCTTTGCGACCGGCACTTCGGCGCAGTGTGATATTGATAATCCTCCTGCGTCTTGCCTGTTTCATGATGGTTTTAGCGGATCGACCCTGCCAGGTGTAACTGCATTACATGGTGTCGGTGGTTATGTCACAGGGACCTTTGGCGCTAATCCCGCGATTATTCTCGACGGCACGACTCAGGTCGGCTTCAGCCAGGTGTTTGGTTTTCAGTTCATTGGGGTTATTGATGCCAATGCGGCCGGATTCACGCGTTTTGAGATACGGGAGCTCGATGGAAAGATTGGACAGGCATTACTTGTATTTGCTGACGACTTCACGCTTGCGGGCGTACCATTTTTTGCAGATGGTGATCTTGCCCCACTGGGCAACCCGGATGGAGTAGTAAACGCAGCAGATTATCTCGTCGCTCAACGTATCGTACTGGGGCAACTGACAGCAACACCACTGGAACTGGCGCACGGTGACCTGTATCCCGTTGGTGCACCGGATGGCGTTATTGATATGTCTGACCTGTTACTGATATTGCAAATCATCCAGTAAAAAATATTAGAGACCGAAGGAGGATTGGCAGCGAATATACCATTGTAGGAGCGGCCTCATGGCCGCGATAGATTTATGGTGCCTCCAGCAATCGCGCCGGAGGGCGGTGTTTATGCCCGACGGTTTTACGGGTGCTCCTGCAGGTGGCTCTATTTTCAGCACATAAAAAAGGGGGCTCTGGAAGCCCCCTTTATGCATACCGGTTTGTGTCCCGGTTTTACCAGCCAGGTGCCATGCGGCCCGGAGCCTGGGGATGGTTATAAGGAGCTTCAGCACCATAAGGAGCCGGAGCACCATAAGGGGCGCCATAACCCTGGCCACCGTAAGGACCCTGGGGACCATTCGGAGCGTAAGCAGCCGCCGGAGCACCATAAGGAGCACCGTAAGGAGCACCATACCCCTGGTAGCCGCCGTAGTAGTTGTCGTATCCACGGCCATAGCCACGACCGTCACCGTATCCACGGCCTTCACCGCGACCACGACCGCTGAAGTTCATACCAAAATCGCTGTCGCCGAACATGTCGCCCATGCCGTTTCCTGAGCCATTTCCATAGCCGTTGTTGCCGCCGCCATTGTTCCACGGGCCCCAGGCACTGGCCGAGGCGGATGCTACGATCAGGCCGAGTGCAGCGATAACAGTTGTAAGTTTAATCATGATTTTCTCCGAACGATATTTCTGAATAATGTGTGGCGCCATTGTTATGACGTGATGTGCCGTGCCGTGAAGGCATAGAGTGTCGCTAAGACGTGGAGTGTCGCTAAGACGTGAGATGTGGTGGTGACGTATAGCGTCGTAATGACAGCCTCAGTATTTCAGAGCTGCACTGGAATAGCAAGAACTCTTATTTAAACGCTTTAGTCGCTTACCACACAGACCATACGTCAATATACTAACTCCGGCTTGTGCGCCGAGCGGATATCTGTCATTTCAGTGTACACTGGGTGCGCAGTGGCGCGGATAACGCAAAGCAGCGAACAAGTCTCGGAAGGAAACCGCGAAGTTTCTGTATCACTGCAGAAGCGGCGGACAAGAAGACACACGGCGGATGCCAAAGGGATAATTATGACAAAAATGATGGTGCAAAATCTGTCCTCGCGTACGACCGTGGAAAGTTTGAATAAGTTGTTCTCGGAGTTTGGTGATGTCAGATCTGTCAACCTGGCTACGGACATAATGACAGGGCGCTGCGAGGGCTTCGGTTTTGTGCATCTGGACGAACAGGACACCGGCGCTGCCCTCGATGCGCTGAACGGGCGGCGCCTTGATGACCGTGTTCTTCGTGTGACCTTCGAGAAAAAACGGGACTGGGAGAGTGCTCCCATCCAGGGCAACCAAAACGGCCGACATCGACATGGCATGCGATTCAAACCTAAGGTATGACAATCGAAGCTGCAAAACTGCCTTATACCGGGGTTTCCTGTCTAAACTGCGAGGCCTGCTGTTGCCGTTTGGAAGTATTACTCGTCACCGATACCGGAGTGCCCGATCGTTATATCGAGGTAGATAAATGGGGCGGGAGGCGCATGGTGCGGCTGGATGATGGCTGGTGTTCGGCCCTTGACCGAAACACCATGCTTTGTTTGATTTACGAGAAGCGGCCAGGGATTTGCCGTGAACTTGAGATGGGTGAATACGAGTGTCTTGCCGAGCGAACCGCCAATCTTTAATTACGGGACAGATGCAGGATCGGCCTCATGGCCGCGATAGATTTGCAGTGCCTCCAGCAATCGCGCCGGAGGACGGTGCTCCTGCAGATTTGGTAAAATATGTGCTCCGACCCCAATTTCTTATTAATAACATGACCAACCGCACCCTTAATCTGGACGAAACCCTCTACCAGTACCTGCTGGATCACTCGTTGCGGGAAAGCGCCTTGCTGCGCAACCTGCGAGAGGTTACTTCGCAACAGGAAATGAGCGTTATGCAGATAGCGCCCGAGCAGGGGCAGTTTATGGCCTTGCTGGTGGAGCTGCTTGGCGCCGAGCGTATCGTCGAGATCGGTACCTTTACCGGCTACAGCGCGCTTTGCATGGCTCAGGCCATGCCGGCGCACGGCGAACTGGTGTGTTGCGACGTCAGCGAGGAATGGACCGATATTGCCCGCCGCTTCTGGAAAGAAGCGGGTGTTGAAGCGCGCATTCGATTGCACCTCGCCCCCGCCCTGGACACCCTCGACAGTCTCGTCGAGCAAGGCGGGAAAGAGCGTTTCGACATGGCCTTCATCGATGCCGATAAAACCAATTACCTGAATTACTATGAACGCTGCCTGAAACTGTTGCGCCAGGGCGGCCTGCTGCTGTTCGACAACACCTTATGGGACGGCGCGGTCGCCGACCCTGACAATCAGGATGCCGACACGCAAGCGCTGCGTGAGCTGAATGACAGGCTCCATAGTGACGAACGTGTCAGCGTCAGTCTTGTACCGATCGGCGATGGACTTACCTTGGCCAGAAAACGCTAGAATAAATGTGTTCTGACCCCAATTTCTTTTATTTTTTAAAGGATCGACAGGCATGTTGTAGGAGCGGCGTCCTCCGCCGCGATATTCACGCGACCAATCGCGCCGGAGGGCGGCGCTCCTACAGCGATACGTAAAAAATACTGTTTTATTAGTATGCCTGAACACTACTCAAGACTTTTCCTGCTGAGCCACATGCGTGCTTTTACCAGTCTGGCAGGACATATTCTCGGTTCGCATCCCCGGGTCAACGGCTATTATGAAATGCACATCAGCTATGATGATGCCTCAGCCCTGGATAAGCAGCTTGAAGTATTCCAACAGCACGAAACCCTCAAGGACAATAGCCATTACCTTTTCGACAAGTTGCTGCACAATGACTACCACTTAAATCCTGAGCGGCTTGGCCTTGCCAATACAAAAATACTGGTATCCCTGCTGGAGCCGGAACGCACGATAAAAAGCATTGTTAACCTGTTTGAAAAAAAGGAAGTCGAAGACCTTTATGCTTCACCCGTGGAAGCGACGAACTACTATATCGAGCGTGTCAAAACGCTCGCCGACTTCTGCCGGTCTGCCAGTCAGCCTTTTTACTATTATGATGCGGAATTGTTTCAAGCTGCTCCACAGACATTGTTGCCCAAACTTACAGACTGGCTGGAACTCGATTCGCCTTTAGGCGAGCGTTATCAACTATTCAGTCAGACCGGTGAAGCCGGTAAGGGCGATACGTCCGAACTCATTCATAGTGGAAAAATCGACAAAACCAGAATCGATTATTCTCACATCAGTCTTCCGGAAGATGAGTTGAACAGGGCGCTGGCCATTTACCGGGACTGCCGTTCAATAATCATTGATCATGCGGCTGATTCATTAACTAAGCGGTCCCAGGCGACACGCTCAGTCCGGTAACTCATTAACGCTTCGATGATGTGTTTTTTGCGTTCGGCACGATGCTCAGCGGACTTAATTTGCTGCCAGGCGGATGACTGCTCGCCAAAGTTGCGATTGATGTTGTTGATAAAGGCCTTGACCTGTCGTAAGGCACCGGCCAGGTCGGGTGCATCCAGCCACCAGTAACCGGAGTTGAACACGAGGTCTTCGAGTTGCCGGTTTTTTTTCAGTATGGCGTCGTGCTTCTGTTGATACAGTGCCAGTAATTCTTTTTCTTTCTGTTCCATGATGCGTACCAGGCCATCCTTTTCAAAGGGTTTGTTGACATCGGCCCGGGTTACCAGCGCTTCGGTGGTAAACAGCATGAGATCACCAAAGAACTGGCGTTCGAACTCGTTGGATAAATCGATGTTTTCCTGTTCGTCGTCTTCGGCCCGTTCAACGCCGGGACGGAAATCATCGCCCAGGCCGGCCTCGGTGGTTCGCCGGTGTAAATGGGGCAGATTGATCGACGCGAAACGGTCATTGATTTCCGCGGCAATCAGCCGCCCGGCAGTGGGGCCGGACATGCGCAAACGCAGGTGACCAAAGGGAATGATGTATTTCAGTCCCGCGTAGTTGACGATGTAATTGCCGGGATAGATGGTGCGCGCCGGTGTCAGTTCGCTGAAGCCATTGCCGTATGAAAAATACGTTTTGCGTGTGAGATGTTCACCGAAGAAGAAGGCGGCGAGCTGTTGTGCAAAACCGCGCAGGCAGGCGGCATGATTGTGTTCGCCTTCCAGCGGGCAGCGGTAAGGAAAGGTGGTGGTTTTATTTTCAAAGCCGAACAGGTTTGCCATATCGTGGTAAATAGCGCCGGATGCTTCTGTGGCTGACAACTGTTGCGGGTGACTGTGAAACTGGCAATCCTGATTGCCAGTTGCTTGAGTCAGGCTGGTGAAAAAGGCCGCGACGTCATCGAGAAAATTCGCGGCCATAACAGAAGGGGAGACCGGTGGGTCGCCCACCATTTTGCCGGTGAGTAACAGGGTATCGGTACTGCGAAAGATTTTATCGATGTAGTGAAAATAATTCAGTGCATAAACGGCTTCATCACCGCCCCCGGTTTGCCGGTTCACGCAAAACGACTCGTCGCTGTCAACGAAATAATACAGGGTCCTGTCTTTATCTTCGGTGAGTTGCAGACACTTCAGGTAACTGAGATTGCGGTTGGCGGCCTGGCCTTTAAGGTAAAACCTTTCTTTAGATTGGGTGGTAAGAATATTGCCTGACATTTTTCGATCATCTTCGGGGATTGATTGCAGCAGTTCATATTGTTCATCCTGCCCAAAGTGAAGCACCTGCAAACCTTTGCCCTGGTAGGCTTCGACCAGTTCGATATGCTGCTGGATGTTTTTTTCTTCACGACTGTCTTCGGCGACAATGACCTTGATGCGCTCATAAACGCCCGATTGGTTTCCGCCGTAAGCGAAGTGTTTACACGCCTGGTAAATACTTTCCAGGCAGGCGCGCAAGTGCGGTGGACGGTCTGCGACAGGAATGCTGAGTATAAAGTGATAACGTTCATCGGTTGTTCCTTCGACTTTTACTTTCTGTCGGATAAGAACATCCTGTTCGCGGAACAGCGACTGGTAGCAACCCAGCAGCGATTCAAAATCTGACCCGCTGGTCCATAAGGCTTTTTCCAGTAACGGGTAACACTGCTCATAGAGTTCAACGAGCGACGCCAGTGATTCTGTTTCCAATCGCCGGGCAATGTCGGCCAGTTCAGGAAGGGTGTTCTGGTAGCGTGCAATGCAATCCCGCAAGCGCGTGGTATTGATATCCGTCATGCGCTGCTAACGCCGGGAAGAGTAATTCGGGTAAGCATCCTGGTCGATGATGATCTCGATAAGATTTATGCCGTTGAGAAAATCCATGGCTTCCGCCAGGCCCGACAGGTCCTGTTCGTTTTAAACGCGCACATGGTTAATACCGAAGGATTGTGCCAGTTTTGCGTAATCCGGGTTCGTGAAGTCACAGTCTATGAAACGATCGTTATAATGTTGATGCTGGTTTTTTCGAATCAGTCCCATGGTATTGTTGTTGAATAACACGATATTCAATGGAATGCGGTAATTAACCGCGGTCATGAGTTCCATAGCGGTCATATGAAAACCACCGTCACCGATCATGGCAAACATTGGGTTTTTTGTCGTGCATGCGGCACCGATCGCCGCCGGTATGGCATGGCCCAGGGATGAGATGCCGGTATTGGGATAAAAACGATCGTTGCTTGATACGCGATAAAAGTTCTGCGCGAACACAATGTTATCGTCGAACATCACCAAACCGTCCGGAAACTGTTGTTCCAGCCAGCGATAGAAGGCTTTCACATGATCAAACTGTTGGTTGAATATGCGTTCGCCCGCGCTATCGATATCCTGTTGTGCGGCTTTTATGAAAGCGGTCACATCGACCGGCGCTTTGGCAGCGAGCTGCTGTTGTTGGATGGCGGCATCCAGGGCACGCAGATAGGCGCCAAGGTCGGCCTGTACCGCCAGGTCGGCGCGAAAAACTTTTTGCAGTTGTTGTGGGTTGTTGTCGACCTGGATGAGCTTTTTGCCGGCCAATAGTTTTTTATCCCAGACATAACTGGTGCGTTCGTTGAATCCAGCGCCCAGTATCAGGGCCAGGTCGGCTTCCTGCTCGAGGTAGCGCATGGCGTAACCGCCGGAGGTGACACCCAGGCTGCCCAGCGACAATGCCGAGCGTTCATCAATGGCGCCCTTGGCTTTCAGGCTGCTGGTCACGGGAATATTCAGCCGTTCACTGATATTGCTGAGGGCGCTCCGGGCGCCGGCACGAATGCAGCCATAACCGGCGATGATGAGTGGGCGTTTGGCCGCGCGGATCAGTTCCAGGCTTTGGTCGATGTACAGCTCGGGTATCACGGGTTCGCTGCCCGGGTGGGTAAGGGCCACCTGTTCCAGAATGGCTTCATCGACCAGTTCTTTCTGCACGTTAAAGGGAATGCTCAACACCACCGGTCCCGGCGTGCCGGAGAGCAGGTGCTTGGCGGCCTGGTTGAGAACGCTGCCCAGGTAGTCGGTGCGTTCGATCAGTTTATGGTAACGGGTAATGCCGGCAAACAGCGCCACCTGGTCCACGCTGCCACCTTCACCGGAACTTTCCTGCAGGCCGCCTTTACCGAAAATGTGGGTGGGAGCTTCACCGGTGATGGCAATCACCGGCAGGTTGTCCGTATAGGCGCTGGCAATCCCGGTCACCAGGTTGGTGGCACCGGGGCCCGCGGTGGTGATGCAGGCGCCGACCTCTCCCGTTATCCGTGCATGCCCGCCGGCCATGAATGCGGCGGCCTGCTCGTGTTTGACCAGCAGCGAGCGAATGGAAGAATCATAAAGACCATCGTAAACCGGCAGAATGTGCGACCCGGGTATGCCGAAAATGCACTGCACGCCCAGCTTTTCCAGGAATTGTACGAGGATCTGGCTGACCTGTATTTTCATTAATACTTGGCAGCGTATGCTGATTCTTAAAATGAAGTGGAAGCTTAATGGTATTGGTCTGTAAATGAAACCGCAGGGGCGGATTCCAGGGTATCAAAGCGGTTTGAATGATGTGTTATGGTCGGGGTTATGTCGAATCAGTCTATAAAGGCCGTGTTGCTTGATTATGGCGGGGTTATTGCCGAGGAGGGATTTCGTAACGGGCTTATAGCCATGGCCCGGGAACAGGGGCTGGACGTTGACATGATGCTTAATGTTGCCAAACAGGCGGTTTATGAATCAGGCTTTGTACTGGGAAGGGGAACCGAGAACGCGTTCTGGGCATTAATGCGTGAGGGTACCGGCCTCAGGGGCAATGACGCAGAATTGACAAAGCGGATCCTGGAGGGGTTCATACTGCGACCCTGGATAATTGAGCGGGTCCGGCAATGGCACGCGCAGGGTTATATCACCGGTATTCTCAGTGACCAGACGCACTGGCTGGACTGGCTGAATGAGCGGGATCATTTCTTTGAGTATTTTGATCATGTTTTCAACAGTTATTACATGGGTAAAGGCAAACGTGATCCGGGTTTGTTTTACGATATCACCGAACAGCTGGCGCTATCGCCTGCCGAGATTTTGTTTGTAGATGACATCAGGAATAACGTGAAACGTGCGCAGGCAGCAGGATGGCAAACCATTCACTACGTGGATAAGGCATCTTTCCTGGAAATGATTGAGAAGTTGTTACTACCCGCGTGACGCAGGGGATACACCTGTCACCGACCCCTTCATTTTTATTCCCACCCTGTAGGAGCGGCGTCCTTCGCCGCGATCGGATCGTTAAACAATCGCGCCGCAGGGCGGCGCTCCTACAGGGGTACAACAGGTGGGTACTAGTGTCCTTTAGGATATAAACGGCCCCACTGATTTATACCACAACGTTTCTCAGAGATTGTAGAAGACTGACTGCGATAAACTGCGCATAGTCTAATGCTGTTGTAGAAAAACCTTGATGCAGATTTCCTTCGATAATCGCTATGCCACCCTGGGCGAGGGCTTTTTTGCCAGGACCGATCCAACGCCGGTCAAAAATCCTGAATTAATCAAATTCAATGACGCCTTGGCCAGGGAACTGGGCATATCCACTGATCACGTTTCCGCATTGGGTGCGGCTGTTTTCTCGGGTAACACAATTCCTGAGGGTGCAGAGCCCCTGGCGATGGCGTATGCGGGGCATCAATTCGGGAATTTTGTTCCGCAACTGGGTGATGGCCGTGCGCTGTTACTCGGAGAAATCAAGGGACCTGATGGCGTCCGTTACGATATCCACCTGAAAGGTTCCGGTCCTACCCGTTTCTCGCGTAACGGTGACGGCCGTTCTGCCCTCGGCCCGGTGTTGCGTGAATACCTGGTGAGCGAAGCCATGCAGAAACTCAATGTACCGACAACGCGTGCTTTGGCTGCGGTCACGACCGGCGAGCCTGTCGCGCGTGATCGTTTACTGCCGGGCGGGGTGATTACGCGCGTGGCTTCGAGCTTTGTCCGCGTGGGTACCTTTCAGTATTTCGCGGCACGCGATGAGTACGAGGCGGTGAAACAACTCGCAGATTACGCGATTGAAAAAAGCTACCCACAGCTTGGCGAAAAAGAAAATCCTTATGTGGCCTTCCTGCAAGCGGTGGTCGAGCGGCAGGCTGCGCTGATTGCACAATGGATGCAATTAGGTTTTATACACGGCGTGATGAATACGGATAATATGTCGATCGCCGGTGAGACCATCGACTACGGGCCCTGCGCTTTTATGGATGCGTATCAGCATAACCGAGTATTCAGTTCCATCGATCGGAATGGGCGTTATGCCTATAGCAACCAGCCTTCTATCGGTTTATGGAATTTGACGCGTCTGGCAGAGACGTTATTGCCGTTGCTTGATGAAGACCCTGAAGCGGCTGTGGACGTAGCGCGTCAAGTCCTGGAAGGTTATGTAACGCGCTATGAATCAGCCTGGCTGGCAGGCATGCGGGCAAAATGTGGCTTAACCGCGTGCAGTGACGCTAAAGGCGATGGAGATAAAACACTGATTGAAGCTTTGCTGGATGTGATGGCGGATAACCGTGCTGATTTTACCTTGATGTTTTATCACTTGTCTCGATTGGCTGATCAGCCGTCAGAACAGGATAACGAGCTGCGAAACCTGTTTGATCACCCCGAGCAGATCGATGCCTGGCTGGAAAAGTGGCGTAAGCGGTTAGGTATAGAGACGCAAAGTAATGAAGCGCGACAGGAAACCATGCAGGCAACCAATCCGGTCTATATACCCCGCAACCACCAGATTGAAGCCGCGATCAGAGCTGCGGAAGATCAGGGTGATTTTTCTGTGTTTCACGAGTTACATACCGTGCTGCAAAATCCGTATGTGCAACAGCAAGGGAAGCACAGGTACATGCAGGCACCTGAACCTGAAGAGGTGGTTGAGTATACGTTTTGTGGAACGTGAGTTAATGATACAAGCAAAGAACGGGAATAAATTGCTGGCTGGATGAATCGAGAAAATGGGCCGCATAATATGGCATAACCACAAGTCAGTTAATCTGATCGCGATGGAGGACAGCACATGTCTGTAACTAAAATATCCCAGTTATTACAGTATCTTATAATTCCGATGACAGTGGCTTCAGTACCCTTGCTGGTACATGCTCATGATGACGACGACAGCTTGGAGTTGCCGATCCGCACCATCGATCCGGAGGACATCGGTGCACGTGGATTGGACAAGGTTAGCGGCGATGTGCGCTGGATATTGCCCGGACCGCGTCGTCTCGATCCCAAGGTGTTTGGCACACCCGCTGCGCCTCTTGGTTTTGAACCGGACGTCGGTGTGCCACTGGCTGCGCGTTTGACCAATGGGGATGGCACAGCCTATACCACCACGGCGGGTCCGACACCTTTTTCAGATAACTCCGCCATCATCAGTGGCAGCTACAAGTTGAAGGCGAAGGATAAGACCCTGGCTGACGATCCGGACTCCAGGGACAAGATCAAGTATTCTGCGACGGTGACCAGTCCGGACGGTGCCAACACCTATGACATTAGTGTTAAGCAGATTCTGCCGGTGGGTGTGGACCACCCGGTGTTCGGTGGGGTGGGCAGTAACATGATTCATCACGGTATGACCGGCATCGGTACCAAGATGCAACCGACGCAGCCGACTGTGGCAGCGATCTGGGGAATCGGGACCATCAATGTCAATGGTGTGGTCCCGGAGCGGGGTGAGAACCGTCTGGTGCACAGCATGATTACCTGTGATGTGCGTGATGAAGATTATCGGCTGGTGTTTGATGATGGCGTGGACTGCTCCAGAATCCACACGCACCTGATGATGCCTAATGTGCAAATTGTGGTCGATGAAGAGGGTAACTACGAGGAAGTCGCCAGTCCGGTTCCGACCGGCTTCATTCTGCCCAACGGAATGGAGCAACCGTTCCTGCACGTGATGTTTGAAAATACGGTGGTCGACGGGCTGAGCGATTAGAAATTAAGGGGGTCGGTGACAAAACGCAATCGTTATCATTTGTCACCGACCCGTTTAATCTGTGCCCTGGCCTGGTTGATACCCCAGTTCCAGAACTTCACCGGTTGCTTGCCTGACAAGGCAAATACCTTCAGTTCCATTTCAGGAAGGCTCAGAATGGCACAGGTATGGTTGAACCTGGTACTGCCGGGGTTAACCACCAGCGTACCACCGAGCTGCTCGCAAAACACCTGGTGGGTATGGCCGACCAGCAACACATCATGCTGGAATCCCTGCAGGCGCTCCGTCCAGCGGGCCTTTTCTTCGGCGATGAGATTGCCGTCGAGATCCAGCAACTTGATGCCATCCACGTACGAATCGGGTGGGCTGGCATGCACCATGTAGAGACGCTTGCCTTCAATCGTCAGTTGAATGACCCGGGGTAAGTATCTAAACCAGCGGCTGGCCGGTGTGTCTTCCTCATCAGCGTGCTTGTCGAGATACCAGAGTTCGTGATTGCCCTGAATCGCCTGGCAGTCATGCTCAACCAGTAACGCGACGGTGCGCTCAAGATGCTCGCCGTAACCGGCGATATCGCCGGCACATAGTATGCGGTCGACGCCCTGTTCCTTGAACCGTGCCAGCGCCTCCGCCACCGGTTCGGGTGTGGCATGGACATCGCTGATCAGACCAATCCGGGTAGACAGGGTTGTTCCTCCCGTGGTTAGGTATTTATGAAGTATAAGTGAAAAAAGGCAGAAAAAAGGGGACGGATTTATTTTATCTTCCACCGTCTGACGGTAAAAAGAAACGCGTGACAAACGCTTCATTCATAAACTGAGTGATCTCGTCATTGGCCACCCGGTTATGGTCGAGGTTTCGTGCAACAGACATCACCCCACTGTCAACCAGCTGGCGCTTGTACCAGGCTTTCAGCAGATTGTCACGATCCGTGCCACTGATGTTTTCAACGTCGTCTTCCAGGTCATCGGCATTCGCAGCCAGACTGACTCCGCCTTTCCCCGTTACTATAAAAGTGTTGCATCGACCGGTTGAGCCGGCAGTTTTCCCTCTTTGTTCGGTTCTTTAATGACTTTTTAGCGCTGATGTTTTGCACTGATTCAGTGCCTTTACTCGATTTTCTTCAGTCAGATGCACTGAAATATTTCATTTTAATAATTTCCAGGCGCATTCCTGATGGGTGTTTTCCTGTAACTCCCTAAAAAACTGGCGTTTTTATATTTAATTGTGAAAATCACATTCTTGGTGCAATACCTGCAGTTAGCAGATGTACCTTAATGAATTGCTAAACGGGCCAGGAGGAAATCATGAGCCAGAATGAAGCACGATCGCAAGCGGTCTTTGAAATAACAACAGGCGAACCCGTCGTTGTCGGTAAACCAAAATCACTTGAAGAAATCTGGGCATCTGATGTGTTCACGCTCCTCAAAATGGAAGAAGCGTTATCCAAGTCTGCCTTCAAGGCCATGAAAAAAACCATTGATACCGGCGCAAAACTGGATCCAGAAGTCGCCGATGATGTCGCAATGGCGATGAAAACATGGGCCATGTCAAAGGGCGCCAACTATTTTGCACACGTATTTTATCCTTTAACCGGTGCGTCGGCAGAAAAGCATGACAGTTTTATCGTAACCGATTCAAGCGGTAAAGCTATCACCGAGTTTACTGGCAGTCTGTTAACAAAAGGTGAACCGGATGGTTCATCATTCCCGAATGGCGGCATCCGCCAGACCAATGCCGCTCGCGGTTATACATTCTGGGATCCGACCAGTCCTGTTTATATTCTTGATACAGCCAACGGTGCAACGCTTTGCATTCCTTCCGTATTCGTTTCCTGGACAGGTGAAGCGCTTGACAAAAAAGTCCCGTTGATGCGATCAAATTCTGCCATGAATGTAGCCGGCACCCGAGTGCTTACACTGATGGGGGAAAGTAGCATCGCGCCACTTAACTCCAGCTGCGGTGCCGAACAGGAATATTTTCTGGTGGATGCTAACTTTGCCAGCATGCGACCTGATCTTCTGCTTGCGGGTCGTACATTATTTGGTGCCTCACCCGCAAAAGGTCAGGAGTTTGATGACCACTACTTTGGTGCGATTCCTGAGCGCGTCCAGGTTTATATGGAAGTCGTGGAAGAGAAACTTTACCGACTGGGCATCCCGGCCAAAACAAGACATAACGAAGTGGCACCCGGTCAATTTGAAATCGCGCCTTATTTCGAAGCCGCGAATGTGGCCTCTGATCATCAACAAATGTTAATGACGGTATTAAAAAATACAGCTAAAAAGCACGGCTTTGTTTGCCTGATGCATGAAAAACCCTTCGCCGGAATGAATGGCTCCGGTAAACATGTGAACTGGTCAGTCGGCAACGCAACACAAGGTAACCTGCTGGATCCCGGTAAAACGCCCTACGATAATCTTAATTTTCTTTTATTTTGTGGTGCAGTGATACGCGGTGTGCATCTTTATGGTCCGCTGCTGCGCGCCGTTATCGCATCAGCCGGAAACGATCACCGCCTCGGTGCAAACGAAGCCCCGCCAGCCATATTATCGGTTTACCTGGGCGGTGAAATTGAATCCATTTTCGAACAAATCAAGGAAGGCAGTCTCGATAACACCGGTGAAAGCGGCATTATGGATTTGGGCCTATCACAAATTATTCCATTCCCTAAGGATGCGGGCGATCGTAATCGGACCTCTCCGTTTGCGTTTACAGGTAATCGTTTTGAGTTTCGTGCAGTGGGTTCGCAACAATCCGTCTCGGGTCCATTGATCGCGATGAATACCATGCTAGCCGATTCATTAAACTGGATAGCAGACGAACTGGAAACAGAGCTGGGCAAAGGCACAGAAAAACCCGCAGCCGTCATCGCCGTACTCAAAAAACTGATGGCAGAACACAGCGCGGTTATCTTTGGCGGTGATGGCTATTCTGCGGAATGGCATAAAATGGCAGTAGAAGAACGCGGTTTAAAGAATCTACCTACGACCGCAGATGCCTTGCCCTACCTGAATGATCCATTGATACAAAACCTGTTTGAGACGACAGGTGTACTCTCGCCAGTTGAGCTCAAGAGTCGTTACGAGGTCTATGCCGAAATATATATCATGTCGATTAGTGTCGAAGCGAAATTGGTGGCGGAAATGGCAAAAACCTTTATCTACCCTGCAGCCATTAGCTACCTGTCTGAATTGACAGACACAAGTGCGAGCGCGTCAACCCTTGGCATCGAACTCGATATGTCCACGGCGAAAACCATCGCACAGGAATGTAACGCCATGATGGCCAGTGTCGGCAAACTCATCGAGACTGCGGGAAAAGAAGATTTTGCCTCAACGGACGAACATATGCAGTATTGCGCGACCGAAATACGGAGTTTAATGGATGAAGTGCGAGCACATGCAGATGCATTAGAACTGGAAATTTCTGATGAAAAATGGCCTTTACCAAAATACCGGGAAATGCTGTTTATTAAGTAATATCAACAGGGTCAGAGAGCAATAATCGCGATTTTTGGATAGATTGGCTCTCTGACCCTTATTTACCTGGGGTTACGACCGAATCCAAGGTGCACTCGCCAATCTTGGTCACATCATTGCACCGGACACGGTAAAGAAGAATGCTTGGATCGGATGATTCTTTTCGGCGAGGCATCCCTTCGCCGGGCACTCAGAGACTACCCGCACTTCCGGCTCAGGCCTGGCTGACTGTCAGTCCGAGTGCAACAGTCGTCAGCATCACTGTAACCGGTGAATACCGACCAGATCGTCTTGCCTTCATTCCTGTCACCTCCACGCCAGCGTGTTGTACATTTTTATTGAAACCGCAACCCATTACGGTCGTTTAGTCATAGCCTGTATAATCATAAGGAGTCCATATACGGGCCTTTAGTAGCTGTTATTATAAGCAATGGCTTAAAATTAAAGAACGACCTTGAAGGAACATTATTGTTCTATACATGTTTGCCATTTCGTATTGCCTCGGTCGAGCCTGATTTTGCGGATCAAAACTTTATAGCGGGATAATTATATGTATGAAGCCAACATACTGGGCCTTGTTGCTGGCAGCCTTACTACCCTGGCATTCATCCCCCAGGTACTTAAAATCTGGAAGTCCAAGCATGCCAGAGACCTATCGTCAGGCATGTTTTCAATTTTCAGCCTTGGGGTTCTACTGTGGCTGATATATGGCATTCAGATAGAATCCTTGCCGGTAATCATGGCAAACGCCTTGACTCTGGGATTGTCGCTGGTGATTCTGGCCTTCAAGATTAAATACAAGTAGCTATATCCGTATAGGGCTGGAGTCGGCCGATGTCAGACGTTTTAGGTATTCTGCGCAATCTCACGTTATCTCGTTGTTATCTGCTTTAATTGCGCAGGCAAACTTAATCGTACTGAAACTGTAAATCATGAAATGGGTGATGCATGACTGAGAAGCTGGAGAAAGCACTGGACCGCTTGAAGAGTATTCTGCCCTTGAAAGAAAGGCAGGATGCTTGCAGCAAGCAGATTAAAGAACTGCATCAGAGGATCCTTCGTTCATTTGTTGACAAGGGGAGAATCCTTTCCAAGGAAGAAATGAAGCGGTACGTCAGCAACCCGGAAGATGCCGTAAGCGTTCTGGAAGGAAAGGATATGGTGGTGTTTTCCAGGAATGGAGATCCTGTTGGTGCCTACCCCTTCACCATGGAAGCGCGAGAGCATGCCGTTCGAGTCAACGGGCATCTGGTCTACGCCATGTGTGCTCTGGATGCCCTGGCGGTGAGCCCCATGTTCGGAGTGGAAACGCAAATTACCTCCCTATGCAGAGTCACTGGTGACCCCCTGAACATACAACAGTCAGGAAATGAAATCCTGAATCTGGATGAGGCGGGAGAGATCCATTTCGGAATTTATTGGGGAGCTGCAAACAGCGATTCATGCATTGCGGACAGCCTGTGTATGGAGATGGTGTTTCTGAGAGACGGTGAAATTGCCCGGCAATGGCTTGCGGATGATCCGGACAACAGGGAGGTCTTTACCCTGCAGGAGGCTGTTGAGTTTGGCGGCCGTTTTTTCACGCCCCTTTTATCCTGATAATTCGCGAGTACGGTTAAAAATCGGCCAAAAACTGATATACATCAAATCACTAAATTAATATTGGGCGTATTAATAGCTTACTGTTGATTGACTTAAGGAGAATGCACTATGAATGATGAATCTCGTCGCGGTTTTCTCACTAGCTCTGGCAAGCTGCTTGTGGGTATGG